>OBAI01000280.1_pt1 | contig 61696 bp, 45 predicted proteins | sample 1517461 | NCBI WGS metagenome assembly OBAI01 (sample SAMN04571696, study PRJEB22368) | human gut metagenome | biome: human gut; material: stool | host: Homo sapiens | place: Luxembourg | collected 2012-06-29
ATGTGGAGAATTACACAAAAAAGGTATCAAAAATGTGTAAAATTCCACATTTTCCCCACTTCAATAAAAATAAAGGGATATGTTTAACAGAACGATTATTCAAGAATTCATAGGGAGATGTAAATATTTATATCCATAATTTGCATTCTTGATTTTGAGGAATCTAACAGTGGAAAAATGGATTTCAACATGCATGGCTCTCTTTTTTTTTATAACTTTCAGCAAAATAAAATTCTATAGTTGTACGACTATAGTTTTTATGATTGTACAATAATAGTGTTTCCATTTGTTGTTCTAAAAGAGCGAACTTCTAACCTTCTGATTTTCAGTGCATTGTTACTTGTTGCTATATTTCCAATAACAAATTTGAATCAGTTGAAAATATGGAAATCTCAGCGAAGTAAAGTTAAAGAAAAAATCACGGAAGTATCTGATGCTTCCTGGCAATTATAATCGGTACTTTCATGGTATAAGTCTTTTATTCCCATATCAGGCTCCTCGCTATGCTCCAGCCTCAGACACCCAAATGCAGAGAACGCTTCCTGATTCCAAAAGGCGGCCAGTTTTAAGTTGCAGCAGCTTTTCCATTAGCCATTTTGAGGTTGATGGCAAGATGATACTTTGTAGCCTTATCGTGGTCTTATGCTATTTTTTTTTATTTTTTTTCTCGATTTTTCTTACAATAAGCAGGAAAACTGAACATTTTTGCAGATTTTATGTAAAAAAAGATAATATTTCATATTTTTGTTGTAATTTTGCAGCCGATATCACATTATTATATAATAATTTAAAATAAGACGAGAAATTATGGAAAAAAGACTCTCGCTCTTCTTTGTTTGTCTCTTGATGAGCATCGGAGCAGCGTTTGCCCAGATTGACGTATCTGGAACCGTAATATCTGCGGATGACAACGAACCGATTATTGGTGCCTCTGTCTTGGTTTCTGGGGGTGCATCCAGTAAGGGTACAGTCACAGATATTGACGGTAACTTTAAACTGAATGTTCCTAATGGAACTAAACTCGTGTTTAGCTACGTGGGAATGAAAAGTCAGACATTGCCTGCTACTGCCAACATGAAGGTGGTGCTTCGTCCTGAAGCGCAGTTGCAGGAAGTGGTTGTGACTGGTTTGCAAAAAACAGACCGACGCTTATTTACCGGTGCTACCGACCGTGTAAATGCCGAGGAAGCAAAATTGAATGGTGTTGCCGACATCAGTCGTTCTTTGGAGGGTCGTGCTGCCGGTGTATCTGTGCAGAACGTGAGTGGTACCTTTGGTTCAGCTCCAAAGATTCGTGTGCGTGGTGCAACTTCCATCTATGGTTCTTCAAAACCTCTTTGGGTAGTGGATGGCGTTATCATGGAGGACGTATCCGACGTGAGCGCAGATGATTTGGCTTCTGGTGATCCAGAGACCCTGATTTCTTCTGCCATCGCAGGATTGAACTCTGATGATATCGAAAGCTTCCAGATTCTGAAGGATGGTTCCGCTACATCTATCTATGGTGCGCGTGCGATGGCAGGTGTCATCGTCGTTACTACCAAGAAGGGTAAGCAGGGACAGGCTCATCTGAACTATACCGGTGAGTTTACTACCCGCCTGATTCCATCTTACGGCAATTTCGATATTCTCAACTCTCAGGACCAGATGGCCATCTACAAGGAGTTGAAGGATAAGGGATGGCTCAATCTTTCTGATATCCTCAATGGCAGCGACTATGGTGTATATGGAAAGATGTATGAGATGATCAACACCTACAACAGCACCACTGGTATGTTTGGTCTCGCCAACACCCAGGAGGCTCAGAATGCCTACCTGCAGCAGGCAGAGTATCGCAATACCAACTGGTTTAAGCAGCTTTTCTCTTCTGCCATCATGCAGAACCACTCTGTTAGCTTGAGCGGCGGTACCGAGAAGAGTAACTACTACGCTTCACTTTCTGCCATGGTTGACCCAGGATGGTACAAGGATAGCAAGGTGAACCGTTATACCGTGAGCATGAATATGACCCATCATATTCTGGATAATCTCTCTGTCAACCTGATTGGTGGCGGTTCTTACCGTAAGCAGAGAGCCCCAGGTACTCTGGGACAGGATGTGGACGTGGTATCAGGTCAGGTGAAGCGTGACTTCGATATCAACCCATACTCTTACGCCCTGAACACATCACGTGCGCTGGATCCTTATACATATTATCATGCCAACTATGCAGCATTCAACATCCTGCATGAGCTGGAGAGCAACTACATCGACCTGAACGTGGCTGATGCCAAGTTCCAGCTGGAGCTGAAGTGGAAGCCTTTCAAGGATCTGGAGCTTTCTACACTGGGTGCCATCAAGTATAGCACTTCTTCGCAGGAGCACAACATCCTGGAGGATTCAAACCAGGCGTTGGCTTACCGCGCCATGGACAACTCGCTGATTCGTGATGCCAACAAGCTGCTCTTCACTGACAAGGACGACCTCTATGCCCTGCCAGTATCCGTATTGAAGCAGGGTGGTATCTATCAGCGCACAGAGAACCGTATGTTGGATTATGACTTCCGTGCCACAGCCAACTACAACCATACTTTTGCGCATAAGCACATCGTCAACCTCTTCGGTGGTCTCGAGACTACCAGCATCAGCCGTAACCGCAGCTGGTTTAACGGCTGGGGTATGAACTACCGTGGCGAGACTGCTTACTTTGAGTATCTCTACTTCAAGAAGCTGGATCAGGAGAACTCAAACTACTACAGTCTGCGCAACACCGATTCACGCAGTGCCGCATTCTATGCCAATGCAACCTATTCTTTCAATGGAAAGTATGTAGTGAACGGAACATTCCGCTACGAGGGCTCTAACCAGATGGGCCGTACCACCAAGGCACGCTGGATGCCTACATGGAACGTATCCGGTGCCTGGAACGTACACGAGGAGAGCTTCTTCCCTAAGCTCAAGCCATTGTCAAGCCTCACCTTCCGTGTGTCTTACAGTTTGACAGGTACTCCTCCTGATGCATCTTACTGCAATGCGCTCACCAAGCTCTCTATGAATACTCCTTACCGTCCTACTACTACCGACAAAGAGTTGGGATTCGTGGTAGCAGCACTCGGTAACGATGAGCTTACCTACGAGAAGAAGCACGAGTTCAACTTCGGTGTGGATGCAGGTTTCTTCAACAACCGTCTGAACGTGACATTCGATGTATATCAGCGTCGTAACTTCGACGAGATTGCTCCTACCGTTACCCAGCTCTATGGCACAGCCTATGCCAATGTGGGTTCCATGAAGTCATGGGGTGAGGAGTTGAGCATCTCTTCTACCAACGTGAAGACCAACGATTTCAGCTGGCAGACCAGTCTGATCTACTCTCACAACCGCACAGAGATTACCAACCTCTACAATCAGGGTCGCGTCATCGACCTGGTTCAGGGTAACGGTTTTGCGAAGCAGGGTTATCCAGCGCGTGCCTTGTTCTCAATCCCATTCGTGGGCATCAACGAGAAGGGCAATCCTGTATGCATCAACGAGAAGGGCCAGGCTACCGTGGGTGACCTCAACTTCCAGGAGCGTAACAATACGGACTATCTGATTTACGAGGGCTCTACAGACCCTATCTACAATGGTTCCCTGGGTAATACCTTTAACTATAAGGGTTTCCATCTGAACCTGTTCCTTACATACGCCTTCGGCAACGTGGTGCGCCTTGACCCGGTTTTCAAAGCCAAGTATAACGACTTGACATCAATGACCCACGATTTCAAGAACCGCTGGATGCAGCCTGGTGATGAGAATGTTACCAATGTGCCTGGTGTAGTGAGCCGTTATGAGTATGAGCAGAACCGTACATTGCTGAGCACTGCCTACAATGCTTACAATTATACTTCTGTTCGCACAGCCAAGGGTGACTTCATCCGCCTGAAGGAGATTTCACTGGCATACGACTTCCCACACCGCTGGTTGGAGAACTCACCAGTGAACAACATCTCATTGAAGCTTCAGGCTACCAACCTCATGCTGCTCTATGCAGACAAGAAGCTGAACGGTCAGGATCCTGAGTTCATGAATGCGGGTGGTGTGGCTTCGCCAATGCCAAAGCAGTTTACTCTTACATTGAAACTTGGACTTTAATTATTGTAGAAAATAAAAATGAAAATAAAGAAATTATATATCGCCATTGTAGCGTTGGCACTGTCGGCTGGCATGACTTCCTGCAACGATTATCTGGACAAGCAGCCAGATAGCCGTCTGGACTTGCAGAGTCCTACCGATGTGTCGAAGCTCCTGGTTAATGCCTACCCACAGGTGCATCCAGCCTATCTGCTGGAGATGTATTCTGACAATACCGATTGTAACCTGAACACCGGTTGGGATGCTGCCGACCGCTTTCAGCAGCAGGCATACGAATGGGCCGACATCACTGAGACCAGTGCTTACGAGGCTCCTGCTACTTACTGGTCTACCTATTATGATGCCATTACCACAGCCAATATCGCTTTGGAACACATCAACAGTCAGAAAGACCAGAGCTCTTATTCTGCCCAGAAGGGTGAGGCTCTCCTGTGCCGTGCCTATGCCATGTTCCAGTTGGCTAACGTATTCTGCATGGCTTACGACGAGACCACAGCAGCCACAGACCTGGGCCTTCCTTACCCAGAGGTGGTTGAAACCAATGTACACGTGAAGTACGACCGTGGTACCCTTGCCGAACTCTATGCCAAGATTGACAAGGATTTGCAGGAAGGCTTGAAGCTGGTAGGTTCTACCTACGACAAGCCTAAGTTCCACTTCACATCTACTTCTGCTGCCGCTTTCGCAGCCCGTTTCTACCTCTATTACCAGAAGTATGACAAGGCTGTGGAGTATGCCAACAAGGTATTGGGCAGCAACGCCAAGGGTATGCTGAGAGACTGGAACACCTGGGGTGCTCTTTCTGCCAACAAGCAGATTCAGCCTAATGCCTACATCAACTCATCTGTGAAGGCAAACCTGCTGCTGCAGGTGGTTGTTTCTGAATGGGGAGTCATCGGAGGTCCGTTCCAGTATGGTGACAAGTATGCACACAGTGCCATCGTAGCAGCCAAGGAAACCGTTCAGTCAGAAGGTCCTTGGGGCTTCAGCGACAAGGTGTTCAACTACACCGTGTTCTCTAATGCATCGCTTTCAAAGTATATCGTACGTAAGGTTCCTTACGATTTCGAGTATAGTGATATCCAGGCAGGTATCGGTACTCCTCACGCAGTATATGCAGAGTTTACAGCCGATGAGACCCTGCTCGTAAGAGCAGAGGCACAGGCATTGCTCGGTCATTATGCAGAGGCTCTGAACGATTTGAACACCGAGTTGGCTGCCTTCTCAAAGACGGGCGTGCAGCTTACCCTGGATGACGTGAAGAAGTTCTACAGCGATGCAGTTACCGCTTATTACACTCCTGAGAAGCCAACTCCACGCAAGGCATTCCACACCGCCTTCGCCATCGACAAGGATACAGAGGAGCCTATGCTGCAGTGCATCCTTCACCTGCGCCGAATCATGACCGTTCATGAGGGCTTGCGCATGCAGGATGTGAAGCGCTACGGCATCACCATCTATCGCCGTGACGTGAAGAGCAACTACAAGATTACAGACATCACCGACACCATGGAGGCACGCGACCCACGTCTCGCCATCCAGTTGCCACAGGATGTAATCATTGCAGGTGTTACACCAAACCCTCGTAATAAGTAAAAAAACATAAAGTAATAGTAAGAAATGAAACATAATATATATATGTTGATGTTGGCATTGGTGATGGGCCTGGGCTTCGTGTCTTGCTCAGACAATGACCCGGACGATCCAACTATCTTCCCTGTCACCTCTCCACAGAGAGACAGCCTGGACTTGTGGTTGCAGAAGAACTATACCAGTCCTTACAACATCGATTTCAAGTATAAGATGGAGGACATCGAGTCTGACTATACTTATACCCTGACTCCAGCCGACTCGGCAAAGTCTGCCAAGCTGGCTATCATCATCAAGTATCTCTGGCTCGATTCATACGCCGAGGTGCTGGGTCCTGATTTCGTGAAGCACAATGTGCCAAGAGTAATCCACCTGATTGGTAGTCCGGCTTACAACAGCAACGGAACCATGGTTCTGGGTACTGCCGAGGGCGGCTTGAAGGTAACACTCTACATGGTGAACAACCTGACCGATGCCATGCTTGAGAGCTATGCATCGATGACTCAGTATTACTTCCACACCATGCACCACGAGTTCACTCACATTCTGAACCAGAAGAAGCCTTACGACACATCTTATAATAAGATTACCGAGTCGGGCTACGTGAGTGGTAACTGGTATCAGATTCAGGATTCTGAGGCTCACGGCAAGGGCTTTGTCACTCCATACGCCATGTCAGAGGGCTTGGAGGACTTCGCCGAGATGCTGTCAACCTATATCACTTATACTCCTGAGCAGTGGCAGGCTATCCTCGACGATGCCCAGAAGGTAGGTGGCGACGAGGCTGTATCTGCATTGAACCAGAAGCTTAACATCGTGAGAAACTACATGCAGGATTCATGGAACGTGGATATCGATGTGTTGCGTGCAGCCATCCTGCGTAGAGGCAGTGAGTTGAGTTCTTTGGATTTGGAACATTTAAAATAGAATAGATTTATGAAACATATATTTATAGCTATCGTTTGCTTGTTGGGCAGCATGAGCTTGCAGTCGTGTCTGCACGATGACAAGGAATTCTTCGACGAGTCGGCTGCCAACCGCATCGAGAGCACCGTTGAGAATACCCAGAAGATTCTGGAATCTTCTGAGAACGGATGGCAGCTTCATTATTTCACAGGCAAGGGAATGACCGGTGGCGGCTATACCTTCCTCATGAAGTTTGCCAATGGCAAGGTGACCGTGGCTGGCGATACAGCCGTTGCTGCACCTACCGAGCGTGCCACATCCAGTTATACCGTTGACCGCAGCATGGGACCTGTGCTCTCTTTCAACACCTATAACGACATCTTCCATTTCCTGGGAGAGCCTACATACGGCAATATAGAAGGTGAGCAGGGCGACTGGGAGTTCGTGATTACCAAGCTTACAGAAGACAGCATCTTCGTAAAAGGAAAGAAGTGGGAGAACGAGATGGTATTCACCCGCATGGCTGACGGCGTAGACTGGACTTCCTATCTGGACAGCATCGCCGACGTGCAGAAGCGCCTGGGCGTGAACTACAGCGTGGGCAATTCTTCGGATGCCAGCAAGATGGTGGAGATTAATTCCGCCACACGACGCATTCTTTCGCGCACTGCCGACGGACAGATGGTAGAGCAGCCTTTCTATGTTACTTCTACCGGTATCCATGCCGTTAACGAGCCTGTGGCTCTGGGTGAGGATAAGGCACAGGACTTCCTGGTAAGCAAGGCAGGTGTGATGACAGCAAAGGACAACGAGGATCTGACCTTGAATTCCTATGCTCCTGGCATCGATACCTGGGTAGGCGAGTGGACACTCTCAGCCATGCAGGGTTCCTGCGATATGACCATCTCGAAGGTGGAAGACCAGGAGAACATGCTGAAGGGTACATTTACCGCTGGCGGATATACCTATAATATCGGATTGAGCTTCAACCCGGAGACGGGTGCCCTCAACCTGCCTTCTCAGCTGATTGAAGACCCTAGCGGCAGATATCCTGCCTTGTGGCTGATGAACGCCGACCTGAATCAGGGAACATTGCTCGGACAGGGTGGTATGAACGTGGTATGGCACGGCGTATCTCAGGAAGGTGACTTCGAGGACGATGGCACTCTTGCCTCAGAAGGCTATGCCTCAGATTCATTTGTCGCCCTGGCTTGTACCACACAGGGAGAGCCTATCACGGAGAATGGTCGGTATGTGTTTGTCATCGAATGGTATTATCTTTCTAATTTGACTCCAAACAAATAAACAAGTAAGATGAAGAAATCTATATATATAATAGGTATGGCTGCCATGGGGCTGATGGCCTCATGCAGCAGCGACAGCGATTATCAGGCTGTGGCCGAGAGCACTATCAACGTGCTTTCTGCCCAGACTTCGCTCGGACCTAATGCCAGCGAGGGTGAAGTAACCGTGGACTGTACTCCTGCCAAGGCTTACACCGACGAACCTTCATGGCTCAGTGCCAGCATAGAGGGCAGCACCGTGAAGCTGGCTGCTCTTGCCAACGACTCTCGCCAGTCGCGCAACGCCAAGCTAGTTATCAAGAAGACAGAGGCCGACTCTGTGATAATCAATGTTTCCCAGTATGGCCTGGTGTTCGAGATGAACAAGGCTGATATGATTTTCAGCAGCGACGAGGCTACGGAGTTCGTGAAGGCATACAGTTCTAATTCTGATGTCAAGATTACCTATGCTCCTGAGTGGGCAAAGGCTTCGGTTGATGCCGTGAGCAAGGAATTGAAGGTATCGCTCAGCGAGAATACTACAGGTCATCTCCGTGCCGACTATATCAAGTTTCAGGTGGCAGCCGTTACCGACTCTTTCGTGGTGAAGCAGTTTGACTTCGACAAGGATATTGCCGGAGAGTATGTTTATTCTTACTACGATTTCAACGAGGATGACAAGCTGGAACTGCAGACGGTGCATGCTACATTGAGCCGCACCGAGCTTTCTATTCCTAAACTGGGCCTGGTATTCCCTATCTCTGTGAATGAGAAAACAGGTAGCGTGGAGACTCGCAGCAGCCAGTGCCTGGGTAAGGTGGGTAAGTACTTTATCTATGATACCTTCCTCGACGAGGATGGCGCTTACTACATGGGTACAGAGTCTGGAGTTATTTCTGCCACATTCAAGTATAGTGAGGAGTATGGCACTTACGGATTCTTTGGCGGTACTGCCTATAATGTCAATAATGAGTCGGGCAATTTCCTGGCTATGATTCTGCAGGTGTTCAAGGCGAAGAGTCCTTCCATGTCTAACTACGTGCTCGATCAGGGTTTGATGGTACAACCATTCCTCATGGATATACCAAAGGGCGGTGATGCATCTTCTGCCAAGCGTCAGGCTCCAGCCCTGGTTCACCAGATGGATCCATCTGCCAGCAGTATGGCAGCCAAGCTTGCAGTATGGCAGTCGTATCGTAAATCTTCTATCGTTAAATAAACTAAAAAAGTAAGTAATCATGAAATTATTATCTACACTTTGCCTCACTTTGCTCCTGGGAGCAAGCGGCACTGCGGCGATGGCCTCCAGCAAGGCATCGTTTGCCAAGAAGTTTAAGAATGCCGATATCCATCGCCTGGTTTCTGTGCCAGGCATGGTGAATTGCAGCAACAGTGCTTACCAGATGCGCCAGGCTGGCTTTGCCACAGTGTGCAATGCTCCTACACGCATAGGCGATACTCCTACCAATTCGGCTTCGGGCAAGGCTTACGGATGGGTTACAGGTTCTGATGGTAGCAACTGGTATTTCACCCAGAACATTACTTCAAGAGACTCTGTTTACAGCGACTATTATACAGCTCACTTCCATGAGTCTTCAGAAATCACACTGTTCGATAACAACCACAAGCAGGTGGGCTCTATCAAAATCACGGTTCCTGAAGGATGGATACATGTGACAGGTATTACTCCATACGGTCCTATCACCAAGAAGCTTTTCGATAAGGACGAGAAGTCTAACGAAATCCTGGTGGAGTTCCACGATGCCTTCAACGGTGCGGATAAGTATCTGACTCGTGCCTACGATGTCAATACCGGTGAAATCAAGTTCGAGAGGGAGGGTACCGGTCTGGTATTCGATGCATCTAAGGGCTGGAACAGCTACCAGCGTCTGATCATGACTCACGAGTCTGATGAGAAGTATAGTATCGATGTGATAGCCCCTCCTACCTGGGGAAAGGATAAATGGTATGTGGAGTATACTTTCAACTTTGATATTGACAACCGAATCAACTATCTGCAGGGTTCTTGCTTCAACTGTATGAATGTGGATGGTACTCCATACTATGTTCTGGCAGAGTATGATAAGCCATTTACAAATACCGATGCAGGTGATGGTTCCTCGGATATTAAGCAGGAACCAGGCAACTTTCTGGTATTGAGAACTTTAGATAAAAATTTTGATAAGGTAGATAGCATCCGTGTATCTATCGATGCACCAGAGGGCACTCCATACCGTTCTGCTGCTTTCGGTCTCTTCGGTAACAATGATTTGTCTAAGGGCTACTTCAGCAACAGCGGCAAATTGAACTATGTGGTAGGACTTTACGATTATGCTCCTGCTTTGGATGGAGACTTGATTTCTTATGCCGTTTACGACTCAGAGAATGGTAAGTTGAAGGATATCTGCGACAAGGTAACAAGCAACAAGAGAGGTTTGCTGAATACCATCCATGGTAAGTCAGAACAGATGTGGTTCTTGCAGACCATAGGTACAAGCGAAGGTTCAGGACAGCAGATTCAGCTGGTTGATGTTCCTTCTTGCGAGAAGGTTGGTGTGTTGCCACAGAGCATTGATGGCAATGCCATCTCTTCTAATTTCGACCGTTACCCAACTGCTGCCAATGCGCAGGGCTACCAGTATGTCATTGCTTTGTCACATGCACAGTCTAATGAGGCAGGCGAGGTTCTTGCTCCTATCGCTTGGGTGAACCCTGATTGCACCATCGATCATGTTGACAGACTTAACTTGGGTCTGAAGGCAGAGAACTTCGCTCCATTGATCAACAGCACCTCACTCAACCCATATCTCTTCAATACCGATGATGATATGGAGTATGTATATATTGCCAAGAAGCGCCGCGAGGATGGCAGCAACAAGATTGACAACGTATTGGAAGTTTCCAAGCTTGATGGTACCGTTATCAAGTCATGGCGTGGTGATGATAACTATGTCTTCTCACAGGCAAGTTTCCCTGTTATGAACGATTTGGGCAAGCGCCAGATGTTTGTCGTGTTCGAGGATAGAGCGAATAATAAGTATGACATGAACTTCTACGACCTTCCTTTCACCAAGTTTGAACAGGGTGGTACTGGTACTGTAGAGGATCCATACCTGATTGCTACTACTGGTGACTTCCAGCAGCTGGCTCTGGAGCCAACCAAGAACTACAAGATGGTAGCTGATATTGATATGTCTAAGGCTGCACAGTGGTGGACTCCTGTCAAGAACTTCACTGGTTCTCTGGATGGTGATGGTCATACTATCTATAATCTTGGTGTGAAGACAACAGAGGACCATACAGGTTTGTTTGGTACCCTCGACCTCAATGGTATTGCCAAGAACCTGATCTTCGTGAACCCTACTGTAGAGGTGACCAATACCAACCAGTTTGCCGGTGTGTTGGCAGGTGAGACCAATTATACTTATGATGGTAAGGGCCAGGCAACTAATGTAGATAGCATTTTTGTTTATGGTGCCAAGATTGCAGGTGATGATCAGTCGTTTATGGCTGCGGGCGGTCTCGTTGGTAGCGCTAATCTTAAGACCAAGATCAATAACTGTTCTTTCCAGGGTGAGATTACTTTGCCAAACTCTGAGAATGTGGGTGGTATCGTTGGTCAGACTCGTACAGGCTCTAGCGTGAACGCATGTTATGCAAATGTCAATGCCACAGCCAAGACTGTTTTGGGTGGTATTGTCGGTATTGCAGGTACTCCTCATGATTACTGTAAGTTCACCAACTGCGAGGTTCGCGGTCAGTTGACAGCTGAGAATGCTGTAGGTGGATTCGTTGGTGACAATTACTTCAACGAAATCTCTAATGTGATCAGCCATGCTGATATCGTAGCAACCAGCAAGTCTGCCTGGAACGGATATGCTGCAGGTGGTATCGTTGGTATGATGGAAAGCTCCTGGACTAACGGCGGTGGTTATGTAAAGAACTGCATCTTCGACGGCTCTATCAAGGCTTTCGAGAATGGTGAAGAGGTAAGCAACCCTGCTACTACTCATCAGATTGCCGGTAGAACTATCGCTGATGAGGACTATGCTGAGGATGAGACTCCTAAGACAGAGACTCGTCTTTCTAACAACTATACTGCCAACAATGTGGGTAACACAGATGCTGCCAGCGTTGAGGGTGCCTTCAAGGCAGCCAAGGAGATGAACAAGGACTTCTTCGCAGGTTTGGAGTATGCTTACGGAAGCACTCTCGCTGAGCCTTGGAAGGAGGATGGAAGCAAGGTTCCTACTCTTTACTTCAACAATATAGCAAAGGCACTTGCTGTCAGCTCTGATGACGTAACTGTAGGTACTGACGATGAGGGCGCTGTTGTAGTTCAGGTTTCTGTATATGGTATGGAGAACGCAGACCTGGAGTCTGACCTGGAAGTTTCTGCTACTGGTAATGCTACAGCTACTCTTGGTGAGGCTCATGGCAACAGCATCGACCTGGTTATCAAGGGTACGAAGACGGGTATCGGTGAGGTTACCGTTAGCTTCGGTGAGTTCTCTGCTACAATCAATGTAACAGTTCTCAAGAACTATGTAAGCGGTATCAAGAACGTAGAGGATGCTGCGGCTTTGGTTATCAAGGCAGCTGACGCTCAGATTTCTGCCGAGGGTGCTGACGCTATCTATGTTTACAGCGTAAACGGCAAGCTCGTAGGCAAGACTTCTGGTGCTGCATTCAGCACAGCAGGTTTGACCTCTGGTCTCTACATCGTAAAGGCAACTGATAAGGCTGGTCATAAGGCTACAGCCAAGTTTGTTATCAAGTAAGTATGAAAAGATTAATCATATTCAGTTTATTGGTGGTCTGCTTTGTGCAGGCCACCTTTGCTATTCCTGCTTATCCGAAACCTTTGAAGGTGAAGCAGGCTGATGGCTCCTGGATCACCATCCAGATGTATGGTGATGAGCATGGCCATTATGTGATGACTTCCGACGGTATTCCGCTCGTGTTCAATGCCCAGCTGCGAAACTACGAGTATGCCGACTGGAAGAATGGTGAGGTGCAGGCTAGCGGCATCAAGGCTACAGAGGCTTCTGGCAGAAGTGCTCAGGTCAAGAAGTTCATCGAAAGCCAGGACAAGTCTGCCATCTTGGAATCTTTCAAGCGTGCCCGTCTGCAGCAGCTGCAGCAAACCCTTTCGTCTCGCAGGAATGCTTCTCTGAAAGCCGGCAGCAATCCTCAGAAAGAGAAATTGAACAATTTTCCAACCATTGGTGAGGTTCACTCATTGGTCATCTTGGTGCAGTTTGCTGATACCAAATTCTCTACCGTAGGTAGCGATGCACATCAGTTCTTCAACAACATGCTCAATGAACCTGGATTTACTTACAGCAATGGTGCCAATGGAAGTGCGAGAGATTTCTATCTGAACAGTTCCAATGGCAGATTCCAACCTCAGTTTGATGTCATCGGTCCTGTAACATTACCTGAGAAATATTCTTATTATGGAGCCAACAAAGGCTCTTCCGTAGATAATCCTGTCCGTCTGGAGGAATTCGTGAGAGAGGTTTGTACACTTGCTGCCCCATCGGTTGATTTCTCCCAATATGACCATAACCAGGATGGCTACATTGACAACATCTATTTTTTCTATGCCGGAAAGGGTGAGGCAGATTCAGGCGATGGCAATGCCCTCTGGCCACATTCTGCCTATTATTCGGATATCGCTACGCAGGCAGGAGCTGCCCAAACTTCGCTGAAACTGAATGGAGTAGAGGTAGGCAACTATACCTGCAGCAACGAAATCAATGGTACCCTCATCACACCTCAGCCTGCGGGCATCGGTACCTTTGTACATGAATTCGGTCATGTGCTGGGTCTTGCCGATCATTATGATGTAAATTATGGCATAACAACCTTCGCCCCTGGTTCTTTCGATACCATGGCACAGGCTTCTTACAACAACAATGGCAATACGCCTGCGGCATTCTCTGCCTATGAGCGTGCCTGTCTGGGATGGCTCGACCTGACCGTGTTGAAGAATGGGATAGATACCCTCAATGTCCTGCCTGACCTGAACGACAGCAACAAGGCATACATGGTGCCTGTGGGAGGAACCAATGATCAGGAATACTTCATCATGGAGAACCGCCAGCAGAAGGGCTGGGATACGTTCATTCCGGGCCATGGCATGTTGCTTTGGCATATCGATTATGATGCCAAGGCTTGGGAGAAAAATGAGTTGAATATCACTGGCACTCATCAGCGTGTGGATATCGTTGAGGCTGATAACAAGCTTACCGACAAAACCCGTGCGGGAGATCCGTTCCCTGGAACATCGAATGTGACTCAGTGTAATCTGACTTCCTGGGCTGGTGGCAAGGTGATGTCACTGGATGATATCGAGGAGAAGGATGGCGTCATCAATCTCATGCTCGGCGGACTTAATCTGAAACTGAATACTCCTGACGTGAAGGTTACTGAGGTCCAGGATAGCAGTATTGTGGTAGGATGGACAGATGTGCCTGTTGCCAAGCAATATGTTCTGAACATCAGCTCAGTGGTGAATGGAAAGAAAGAATTTCTGCCGCTCTATAATAATAAGGTATATACAGCAGCACAGCCTTCTCTTCATGTTGAGCGCTTGAGTCCTGAAACAACCTATGAGATTACCTTGCAGGCTAACCGTGGCTCTTATACTTCTGATGTCTACACCCAGCAGTTCACTACTGCTGCTATTCCTTTCAGCAAGTATTATGTGACTGATGTAAAGGCTACCGCAGTCGGTAAAACAGGCTTCACGGCTTCATGGAAAGGTATGGAAGCAGCAGATGATTACGTGGTCACCCTGCATAAGATGGTTTATGCAACAGAGGCAACTCAGAAGGGCTATGATTTCAGCAAAGAACTCGAGGGTATGCCATCGCTTTGGAAAACCAATGGTAACCTGAGCATGAACAATTATGGCGAGGAATCACCTTGCCTCCGTCTCAACACGATAGATACCTATCTGAAGATGGCATCTGCCGGCAACCGTATATCTTCTGTCAAGTTCTCCGCCAAGTCATCTTCTTCAACCAAGGCAACCTTGGCAGTAGAGGCTTATCAGAATGGAGAATGGAAGCAGATAGCTACTTTGCAGGGCGGTGCAGACATGGCTTCGGGAGATACCTATAGCTATGATTTGCCGGAGTTGGCTGATTCTGTAAGACTGAATGTCATCCAGCGTACTTCCGGTGCTTTCTTTATCGACGATGTCCTTTTGGGATGCAATGCCTTGATTCACGAGCCTGTGGCTGCTTATCAGAAGGTTTCTACCAATGGTAAGACTGAGTTTGCATTCTCCGGTCTGGAATCAGGATCCGCCTATACTTTGGTAGTAAACGCCAAGAAGGAGGGTGAGCTTTCTTACGATTCAAAGGAACTCATCGTGGTACCAGCAAGTTCAACGGGTATTGGCTCTATCACTACCGACTACACTGATAAGAGTCAGATGAGATGCTACGATATCAACGGTCGCCTGGTATCTGCCAAGGAGATGCGTCATGGCATTTATATCGTGAAGCAGGGAAACAAGGTATATAAAATCGTGAAATAATAAATACTCCAGCTGCTCAGAAGATGGATGAATACATCTCTACCCTTGACTCAGAGTGTCCAACAGTAAAGGATGAGTACTTAACCAAGCTGGATGACCCAATATAGAGATGAGCCAGATGTACATGAAGCTTTATCAGGAAGACTTGACTCAGGAGCAGTTCTCAACGTGATGTTGGCTAGAATTGACGCAGAGAAGGTGGCTACCGGCATCAGCGATATTACAGTCAACAAGGCTGTTAAGGCTGGCAAGGTTTACTCTCTTGATGGCAAGCGTGTAAGCAAGTCTGCCAAGGGTCTTGCCATCATCAATGGCAAAAAGGTGATTTTGAAGTAATTTAAATCTCTCGTTAACCTGGAAATACCGGGTTCTTATTAGGCTTTAGATAAGCTCCCTTAGCAAAAGTGCTGAGGGAGTTTTTTTGTTTGTGATGAGCAGAAAACCGGTAACTACTCAGCACCCATATTGTCATGAGTTGTTACGTTAATACTGTGAGTCAACGTGTATTATTAATAAAGTTTAAAGTGGTCAACTATATTTTTTATAGTTTCTATCAGAATAATGCAATAGGCTTCAACTGCTTACGAAGCCGCTTTCATTGCTCTACGAAATAGGCTTCATTGACTATCGAAGCCTATTTCATATTTCAAGGCTTTTCTATTCAAAGTTTTCAATAGGGGTGCTGAGTAGTTACGAAAACCGCAAAGTAAGTTAAATATTTATAAAAGTTTTGATTGAAAACTCGTAACTCACACATAATTAAATAAAAATGTGTAATTTTGCAGTCCGATTATTTCGGGGATACACTTAGAGTCCCCTGGACTGGTGTGTTAATAGCAATGTCCTGTGGCCGGGATTTGCGGTTAGAGAATCACCTGTCCGAAATAGTGAGTAAAAAGATTAAAAACGTTTTTTAGTAGTAATTTAAATTTTAAAATGGACACATTAAGTTTCAAGACTATCTCCGTAAACAAGGAGACAGCTAAGAAAGAGTGGGTTGTAATCGACGCAACAGACCAGATAGTTGGTCGTCTTTGCTCAAAGGTAGCAAAGTTGCTCCGCGGTAAGTACAAGCCAACTTTCACTCCACACGTAGATTGTGGTGACAACGTAATCATTATCAATGCAGCAAAGGCTGTATTCTCTGGTAAGAAAGAGACTGATAAGATTTACACACGTTACACTGGTTATCCTGGTGGTCAGCGCTTCAACACTCCAGCTGAGTTGCGCAAGCGTCCAGACGGTATGGATAAGATCCTTCGTCACGCTATCAAGGGTATGTTGCCAAAGGGTTCTCTCGGCCGTTCTTTGATGGACAACCTCTTCATTTACGATGGCACAGAGCACAAGCATGAGGCTCAGCAGCCAAAGGCAATTGATATTAACCAGTATAAATAATTAAGGTAGAATGGAAGTAATTAATGCAATTGGTCGCCGTAAGAGCGCTGTAGCTCGTGTATACCTCACAGAGGGTACCGGTAAGATCACAATCAACAAGAAAGATATTGAGACATATTTCCCATCAGCAATCCTTCGCTATGTAGTAAAGCAGCCATTGCAGTTGCTCGAGGCTGAGGGTAAGTATGATATTAAGGCAAACCTCGACGGTGGTGGTTTCACCGGTCAGAGCCAGGCACTCCGCCTCGCTATCGCTCGCGCACTCGTTAAGATCGACGCAGAGGATAAGAAGGCTTTGAAGGATGCAGGCTTCATGACACGTGATTCACGTGCTGTAGAGCGTAAGAAGCCAGGTCAGCCAAAGGCTCGTCGTCGCTTCCAGTTCAGCAAGCGTTAATCTTATACATATTTTATTATATATATACAGATTATATATAGCTGAGCTAAAAAGTTTAGTATCTAAATCGGTGAGATTCCATTAATCGGGGACTACTCATCGACTGATCTAACATTAGATTCAAAAAGAAAGTAAACACAATTAAAAAGAAAAAACAATGTCAAGAACAAATTTTGACCAGTTACTTCAGGCAGGTTGCCACTTCGGACACCTCCGTCGCAAGTGGAATCCAGCAATGGCTCCTTACATCTTCATGGAGCGTAACGGTATTCATATTATCGACCTCAACAAGACTGTAGCTAAGATTGACGATGCTGCAGAGGCTCTCAAGGCTATTGCCAAGTCAGGCAAGAAGATTTTGTTTGTCGCTACTAAAAAACAAGCTAAGGATGTAGTAGCCGAGAAGGCTGCTTCAGTTAACATGCCTTACGTTATTGAGCGTTGGCCAGGTGGTATGCTCACTAACTTCCCTACAATTCGTAAGGCTGTGAAGAAAATGGCAAACATCGACAAGTTGATGAACGATGGTACATTCTCTAACCTCTCAAAGCGTGAGTTGCTTCAGGTAAGCCGCCAGCGTGCTAAGTTGGAGAAGAACCTCGGTTCTATCGCAGATATGGCCCGTCTCCCAGTAGCCCTCTTCGTTGTTGACGTAATGAAGGAGCACATCGCTGTTAAGGAGGCTAACCGTCTTGGTATTCCAGTGTTCGGTATCGTAGATACCAACTCTGATCCTAAGAATGTTGATTACGTTATCCCAGCTAACGACGATGCTAAGGATTCTGTAGATGCTATCCTTACTGCAGTTTGCGGTGCTATCGCTGAGGCTCTCGAGGAGCGCAAGGCTGAGAAGGCTGACGACAAGGCTGCTGCTGAGCAGAAGGACCAGCCTAAGAAGAAGGCTGCCCGCAAGGACGAGGCTGAGTAATTAGGCAAAGAAATATATACTGAAGCCATTGATTCTGTTTATGATTCGATGGCTTTAGTAGCTTTTAAGCAAAGATTATTATTAACTTTTTAATATAAAAATATTATTATGGCTGTTTCAATTGAAGATATCAAGAAACTTCGCGCTATGACTGGTGCTGGTCTTGCTGACGTTAAGAAGGCACTCACAGAGGCTGAAGGTGATTTCGATAAGGCAAAGGAGTTGCTCCGTGAGCGTGGTCTCGCTATCGCTGCTAAGCGTTCTGACCGTGAGACTTCTAATGGTTGCGTTCTCGTTAAGAAGGTTAACGATTTCGCTGCTATCATCGCTCTCAAGTGCGAGACTGACTTCGTAGCTAACGGTGCTGACTTCATCAAGTTGACATCTGACATCCTCGACGCTGCTATCGCTGCCAAGGCTCACACTCTCGACGAGGTGAAGACTTTGAAGGTTGGCGATGCTGATGCTCAGGCTGCTGTTACACAGCGCTCTGGTATCACTGGCGAGAAGATGGAGCTCGACGGCTACTGTGTTCTCGAGGGTGACAACATCGAGGTTTACGACCACATGAACAAGCACACTTTGTGTACTATGGTTCAGCTCAACGAGAACAACGAGGAGGCTGGTCACAAGGTAGCTATGCAGGTTGCTGCTATGCGCCCTGTAGCTCTCGACGAGTCTTCTGTTTCTGAGGAGACTAAGAAGACTGAGCTCGAGGTTGCTGTTGCCAAGACTAAGGAAGAACTCGTAGAGAAGGCTGTTAACGCTGCTTTGAAGAAGGCTGGCATCAACCCAGCTCACGTTGACTCTGAGGAGCACATCGAGAGCAACACCAAGAAGGGTTGGTTGACACCTGAGCAGGCTGAAGAGGCTCGCAACATCAAGAAGACTGTTGGTGAGGAGAAGGCTGCTACTTTGAACCCTACTATGATCCAGAACATTGCTAATGGTCGTCTGGCTAAGTTCTTCAAGGAGAACTGCCTCGTTGACCAGGAGTTCCAGTTCGGTGATGGCGACAAGCAGACTGTTGCTCAGTACCTCGCTTCTCAGAGCAAGGATCTCAAGATCACTGCTTACAAGCGTTTCACACTCGTTGCTGAGTAATCCACGCTTTTAGCTGGATGGGATCATCACAAGATGACCCAACAACAACAACTATAATTTGACTTATAGTTAAATTAGAATATCCGGGAGTTATGGAGATAAAGTTCAGCTTTACTTCTAACTCCCTTTCTTTTTATCGGAATTTTTGAGAGAATCTCATAGCTGAATTTCTCGGAATCTTATAGCAGTTTTTCTCAGAATTTCATTCAAGGATTTTCTCGGAATTTCTCCCAAATTTTACTTTTTGGGGTTATTCTTTCTTAAAATATTGATATTATGAAGATATTTGCCATAGGCATGAACTATGCCGAACACAATAAATCGCTCCATGGTACGTTATCTAAACCAGAGCGTCCTGTCATTTTCACGAAGGCTGACTCTGCCTTACTCAATAATGGCAAGCCTTTCTTCATCCCAGACCATCTGGGACGTATCGAGTATGAAACCGAATTGGTGGTGCGCATCTGCAAGTTGGGAAAGACGATTCCGCAGCGTTTCGCTCACCGCTATTATGATGCTGTGACTGTGGGTATTGACTTCACAGCCAGAGAAATGCAGAAGAAACTGAGAGAGGCAGGACAGCCTTGGGAGTTGGCGAAAGGATTCGATGGTTCTGCCGTTATCGGTGAATGGGTAGATGTACAGAAATTTAGAGATATACAGGCTATTCATTTCCATCTCGACTTGAACGGAAAAAATGTGCAGGAAGGTTGTTCCAGTGACATGCTCTACAAGGTGGACGAAATTATCTCGTACATCAGTCAGTATTTCACGCTGAAAACTGGTGACTTGCTCTATACGGGTTGCCCTACTGGTTGCGGACCTGTGCAGATAGACGACCATCTGGAGGGATATTTAGAGGACAGGAAGGTGCTCGACTTTATGTGTAAGTAATTGTGTAAGAAGTGATTTGAAAAATATGGTTACAAAGGTTTGGAGATATTTGATAGCAACTCTATTGCTGATGCTTGTCTTGCCTATGCAGGCGCAGCAGTTCTTTAACCTGACCGCAGATGAGGTCAGGGTAGATTCCGTGTTGCCGAGATTTGTGTATTCCAAACCTTTGTCCAATCATTACCAGGATTCTATTTATACAGCAGCGGTCAAATATGCAGAGTATGTAGATATGACCGTTGCTGATATTGCCAACTACAATCGTCTCTCGGGGGCGGCACTTCCATCGCAGGTTCCTGTAGAGACTCAGGTTTCGCTTTGTCGCAACGAGGCAACGCTCCTCGTCAATTTTTGTCCGTTGGTATTCCGCAACAACAAATATCAGATATTGGTTAGTTTCATGCTCGACATCAAGGCCAAGCCTATCAGTCGTTCAATGGCGAAGGCAAGAGCCTTGACCCGTGCTTCTGAAACAGAAAAGGATTATGCGGCTCATTCTCTTTTGGCTACGGGCAGATGGGCGAAAATCAGAGTAGGCGAGAGTGGTATTTATCAGCTTACTGACCAAGTTATCCGACAGGCTGGTTTTTCTAATATTGATAAGGTGAAAGTGTATGGTTATGGAGGTAATTTTCAGAATGAGGCACTCTATGCGTCAGAAATCTTAGCTAATGACGATCTGAAGGAAGTGCCACAGTATGTGAGAGATGGCAAGCATTACTTCTATGCCAAAGGTCCGGTGAGCTGGAGTAGCAATACTGCCACCCGTCGTACTCGTAATCCTTATTCTGACTACGGATATTATTTTATCACACAGAGCGACGAGGCTCAGCAGACCGTGGATTCAGCTACTTTTGTGAACTCATTTTATCCTTCCAGCGATTTCTATCATTCTCTCTATGAGGTAGATGGTTATGCTTGGTTTTCTGGTGGAAGAAATCTCTATGATTCCAAAGCGCTCAATCAGGGAGCCAGCGAGCAGATTGTCTTTACCAATACTACTGGAAATGCAGGCGGAAAATTGGCCGTCAACATCTCTACGGGTACTTCTGCTACGGCTGATGTGGCTTTGAACGGCAGGACCTTAGGCAAGGTCTATGCCGAAGTTTCCAGTTCGGAATACGATTTTGGAGCGGAAGGTTCGACTATTTTCACCCTCAAGAATCTGACCATCGGCGGCAACGATACGATTACGATTACGAATGTTTCGGGCGGAACCATGCGCCTCGACTATGTGGCCATGGTGTGGAATGCGCCGAAGGCATTGCCGGAATTCTCTGGAAAGATTCCTGCAGCCCAGTTTGTTTATAATATTACCAATCAGGATCATCATGCCGATGCACAGGCCGACATGGTGATTATCATCCCTACTTCCCAGAAACTGCTCAAGCAGGCAAAGAGACTCAAGACTTATCATGAAAACCATAACGGATTGAGAGTCAACTTGGTGCCTGCTGACGAACTGTATAATGAATTCTCCAGCGGAACACCTGATGCTGGAGCTTACCGACGTTATCTGCGCATGCTCCAAGACAGAGCCGAAGGAAATGAGGCAGATATGCCGAAATATCTCCTGCTTTTCGGAGATTGCGTATGGGACAACCGTATGCTGACTGCCGACTGCAAGCGACTGAATCCGGATGATTATCTTCTCTGTTTTGAGAGCGAGAACTCTCTCAACAAAATTTCTTGTTATGTGAGTGACAGCTGGATGGGCATTCTCTCTGAGGGAGCCGGTGGTTCTCCAACCACCCAACAGCAGGACGTAGCGGTAGGAAGATTCCCGGTTTCAACACCAGAAGAAGCCAAGATTATGGTGGATAAAACCATCAACTATATGGAAAATGCCAATGCGGGATCATGGCAGAACACATTGGTGTTTATGGCAGATGATGGTAATGACAACCTCCACATGAAGGATGCCGACGAAGTGGTCAACTACATTGCCGACAAATATCCTGATTTTCAAATCAAGAAGGTGATGTGGGATGCTTACCAGCGCACCACTTCTTCTGTAGGCAATTCCTATCCTGAAGTTACACGTATCATCAAGGAGCAGCAGGCTAATGGTGCCCTGATCATGGACTATGCCGGTCACGCCAGTGCAGGTCAGTTGTCGCACGAGCAGGTGGTGAAACTGATGGATTTCAACAATTTCAAGAATACCAACCTCCCTCTCTGGGTGACTGCAGCCTGTGATGTCATGCCTTATGATGGAGTGGAAGACAATATCGGTGAGGCAGCTGTGCTCAATCCGAATGGAGGAGCTGTTGCTTTCTATGGAACAACCCGAACGGTTTATGCCAACCGCAATAAATATATGAACCGTGCCTTCCTCAATCGTGTGCTGAGTACGAAGGACGGAAAGCCGCTGACTATCGGTGAGGCACATCGCCAGGCACAGAACGATCTGGTAAAGGGAAATGTAATAGGTTATGATGAGAAAGGTAAACCTATCAAGGAGAGCGACCTGACTTCTAACCGCTTGCAGTATGCGCTCTTAGGTGACCCCGCAATGCCGCTGAATGTGCCAACCCTGAAAGTGGTAGTAGATTCTGTGAATGGCATTTCTACTTCGGATGCTTCTGCCAAGGCTATGCTGAAAGCTGGAATGGTGGCAAGAATCGACGGACACATTGAGGGAAATGATGCTTTCAATGGTGTGGTGACGGCTACGGTAAGAGATTCCAAGGAACTGATAACCTGCCGACAGAACGATGGCACAAGTGATGCTTTCACTTTCTACGACCGCACCAAGACCCTCTATAATGGTTCTGACAGCGTGGTGGGAGGCAAGTTCTCCTTCCTGTTTGCCGTACCTAAGGACATCAACTATACGGATGAATCAGGACTGGTCAATCTCTATGCCATCAACAATGACAGGACCATCCGTGCTCATGGTTCGAGCGACGCATTCAATGTGGGTGGAAGTGCGTTGGCAAAGAATGACTCTATCGGTCCGTCTATCTACTGTTATCTCAATTCGCCTTCCTTCGTGGATGGTGGAAACGTGAACCCTACGCCTTTCTTTGTGGCTGAGGTGAAAGATAAGGACGGAATCAATGCTGCAGGAAGTGGTATCGGGCATGATTTGCAGCTCATCATCGACGGTGATGCGAACAAGACGTATAATCTGAATAACAATTTCACCTACGATTTCGGAACTTATACGAGCGGCTCTACCTATTACAGTATTCCTGAGTTGGCAGCCGGTCCGCATAAACTCCAATTCCGTGCCTGGGACATACTGAACAATAGTTCTACCGCTACGTTGACTTTCAATGTGGTGAGGAGTCTGAAACCATCGTTTGATATAGGTGTGACCGAGAATCCAGCCCGGAATTCTACTACATTCATCATCACGCATGATAGAATAGCGAGCAGTCTGGATATCGTCATCGAAGTGTTTGATACTTCCGGAAGAAAACTCTGGCAGCATACAGAGACGGGTGTTTCCAATTCGGGTCCTTATACTGTGAAGTGGGATTTATCCACAGGTAGTGGAACCTTGCGTACAGGCATCTATCTCTATCGCATCAAAGTGGCTTCAGATGGCAGTGGATATGAGTCAAAAACCAAGAAACTGATTGTACTCAACCATTGATCAAAATAGAAATAACATATTAACATATATATAATAAGGTATGAATTTCAAGAACAGAACAGTTAAGATATGGGCAACTTGCCTCTTGGCAGTCTTTTCTGTGCAGGCGAATGCAGAGGAGAACGAGAAAGATCTCTTCAATCCAGTCAACTTCGCTGTGATCTCGCAGACCATCGCTCCGGATGCACGAGGTGGCGGTTTGGGTGATGTGGGTGCAGCTACAGACCCAGATGTCAATTCCCAGTACTGGAACCCTGCCAAGTATCCTTTCAATATTTCGAGAGCAGGCGTGGCACTCAACTTCACACCATGGTTGCGCTCCTTAGTCAACGATATGAACTTAGCCTATCTGGCAGGTTATTACCGTATAGGTGACTACAGTGCCGTTTCCGGTTCCTTGCGCTATTTTAATTTGGGTGAGGTTTATACGAGTTTAGATGAAAATGCCACTACTATCAACCCTTATGAAATGTCGCTCGATGTGGCTTACTCCCTGATGCTCAGTGAGAAGTTCTCTCTGGCGGCGGCAGTGAGATGGATTTATTCAGATATGCGCTTCAATGAGACTGAGGAGAACTCCCCAGCTTCCGCTTTTGCCGCAGATATTGCTGCCTATTATCAGAATTACGTCAATATCGGTCAGCGCGAATGTCAGTTGGGTATTGGTTTGAATATTTCCAACATCGGTAGTAAAATCACATTCAGCGGAGAGGAATACAGTCAGTTCCTGCCAGCCAACCTGCGTTTGGGTGCTTCCCTGATGATTCCGCTTGACGAGTACAACCGACTGACGATTGCTGCAGATGCCAATAAATATCTTGTGCCAACCGTTCCGCAGCAGGAGGAAGGTGAAGACAATGCCGACTATGAGGACCGCATACATAGAGAGTACAGCGACGTATCTTCCATCAGCGGTATTTTCAAGAGTTTCAGCGACGCTCCAGGCGGATTCAAGGAGGAGTTGAAGGAAATCAACTATGGTGTAGGTGCGGAATACGTATATAATGACAAGTTCTCTATCCGTGCCGGTTATCATCACGAGAGTGCCAGCAAGGGTAACCGTAAGTATTTCACTGTAGGTGGCGGTTTCAAGATGAATGTTTTCTCTCTGGATGCCGCCTACGTAGTGGCAACGGCAAAGAGCAATCCGCTCGACCAGACCTTGCGCTTCACCTTGGGATTTGATATGGACGGAATCAAGGATTTGTTCAGAAGAAGATAAATTAGCAATATAAATAGACTATGAATATACGTGTAGGATTCGGATATGATGTGCACAAGTTGGTAGAAAATCGTGACTTGTGGTTGGGTGGCATTCAGATAGATTACGAACTCGGATTATTGGGCCACAGTGATGCAGATGTGTTGATTCATGCTATTTGTGATGCCTTGTTGGGAGCAGCCAATATGCGCGACATCGGCTATCATTTCCCTGATACGGCAGCAGAGACGCTGAATGTGGATTCCAAGATTCTGTTGAAGAAGACCATCGATCTGATAGCCACCAAGGGGTATGTGTTGGGCAATATCGATGCAACCATCTGTGCTGAGCGTCCTAAGCTCAATCCGCATGTGCCTGCGATGAAGGCCTGCCTTGCCCAGGTGATGAATACGGATGAGGAAAATATTTCTATCAAGGCAACGACCACAGAGAAATTAGGCTTTACCGGAAGAATGGAAGGCATTTCCGCCTATGCTACGGTTTTGATCGAGAAAGTTTAGTCCTTTCTCCTAATAGATACATTCCGTTTCTTCTCTTGATAGAAAGCAGTCTTTCTGTTCTTTCCCTCTACAGAAAGCAGTCTTTCTGTTTTTCTCTCCTTGAAATCAGACCATCAAAATAGAAAAATGAAAGCAAAACGCTCATTAGGCTTTACAAGTTGAAAGCTTAATGAGCGTTAATGGTTTCTTAAAATCTGTTGTGTTCGGTCACATTTGGTTGATGTAAATCAAAAAAACGCAAAGGTGCTGCATTTTCTTTCAAAAATATTTGGAGGAATCAGAAAATCGTCGTATCTTTGCACTCGTCAAAAGGTTAATAGATTGTTTAGGTTAGTAGTAATAGATTTAGGTTTTTAGTTATTAGGTTTTAAGGTAGATTGTTTAACAGATAGCTAAGGAGATCGTGAGATTCCTTTGGTTAAGATTTTTTTTAAAGTTAAACATATTGTATGCCGCAGCTCGAGGTGAGTTGCGGCATATTTTATTTTCCCATTCTCATTCTTTTCCTCTCACCCTTTTCATCTCTTTCTTTCCCGACAATCTTTCTTTTATTTTTGAAAAAGTAGCTTTTTCTTTTTGTCCTTCAAGTAATTTGCATTATCTTTGCATTATCTTAATCTGCATTTGCAGCAAAACCCTTTGCAATAGGCGTAATTATAAAAGATAATAGGCATGAGAGTACTCATAGTAAATACAAGCGAGAAAACGGGAGGTGCTGCAGTTGCAGCCAACCGTTTGATGGAAGCCCTTAACAATAATGGTGTTAAGGCTAAGATGTTGGTGCGTGATAAGGCAACAGAGAATATCACGATAGCCAGTTTGCCGCATTCTCCTTTGCTGCAATGGCATTTTCTGTGGGAACGCTGGCGTGCTTTCTGGCATCTTCACTTCTCTTCCGTCCATCTTTGGGAAATAGATTTGGCTTGTACCGGCTCTGATATTACCAAGTTGCGTGAGTTTAAGGAGGCTGACGTCATTCATCTGTCCTGGATCAATCAGGGAATGCTTTCACTGAAAAGTATTCGCAAAATTATTAAAAGCGGCAAACCTATTGTTTGGACTATGCACGATATCTGGCCTGCTACGGGCATCTGTCATTATGCAAGAGGCTGCAATCGCTATGCTTCTGCGTGTGGCAACTGTCCGCTCCTGCCTCATAAGGGCAGCAAGCATGACATTTCCAACAAGGTGTTCAGGCGCAAGAAGGAACTTTATCAGCATAGTAATATCTACTTCGTCACTTGCAGCAAGTGGCTGGAGCGGCAGGCTAAGAAGAGTGCCCTCTTTACAGGACTTCATCTCACCAATATTCCCAATCCGATAGATACGCGGGTCTTTTATCCTCATGACAAGGCTGAGGCTCGTCTGCGTGCCGGACTCCCGGATGATAAGAAGATTATCCTCTTCGTTTCACAGAAAGTAACTGACGAGCGTAAAGGCATGAGTTTCTTCGTAGAAGCCATAGACAAGTTGGCAGCCCAGCATCCTGAAATGAAGGAGAATACGGTGGTGGCTATCTTGGGCGGTCATTCGGAAGATGTGGCAGAGAAACTGTCCTTGCCTGCATTTCCTCTGGGCTATGTGAGTGATGAAAGGACCATCGTCCAGATCTACAGTTCGGCTGATGCATTTGTGCTCCCTTCCTTGGAGGATAATCTTCCGAATACGATTATGGAGGCGATGGCTTGTGGAGTGCCAAGTGTTGGATTCAAGGTGGGCGGCATTCCTGAGATGATTGACCATCAGAAAAATGGTTATGTGGCCAACTATCGGGATGCAGACGACCTGGCACAGGGCATGTATTGGGTTTTGGAGGAGGCTGATGCAGAGGTGCTCAAGAGCAACTGTCTGCAGAAAGTGGCCCACAACTATTCGCAGCATGCCGTGGCAATGAATTATATTGAGGTGTATAATCAGGCAATGGCTTACAAGAATTACAGTTTGTAGGCAATGGCCGTTGATAAAAGTAGAAACGTTATGATCAAATTTTCGATAATAACCTGTACTTACAATGCAGAGTCTGTCTTGCAGCGCACGTTGGATTCGGTGATGAAGCAGACCTGCTGCAATGTAGAACACCTGATCATAGATGGTAAGTCGAAGGATAAAACCTTGGCAATGGTCAAGGCTTACAAACATAAGAATGATGTGGGTGAAAGTGCCCATGAAATCCGGGTTTTCTCAGAACCAGACAAGGGACTTTACGATGCCATGAATAAGGGCATTGACCGTGCTACTGGTGACTATCTCGTGTTTCTGAATGCAGGAGATGTTTTTCCTTCCGCCGATACGTTGGAATACGTGGAAGGTTGTGTAGGCGAGGGGGAAGTCCTGCCGGGTGTCCTTTATGGAGATACGGACATCGTGAATATGGACGGTCGCTTTCTGCGTCATCGCCGTCTTTCTCCACCCAAGAAGTTGACTTGGCGTTCTTTCATTTGGGGAATGTTAGTCTGCCATCAGTCTTTTTATGCCCGCACGGATATTGCCAAGAGTGAGCACTATGATTTGGATTACCGCTTTTCTGCCGATGTTGATTGGTGCATCCGCATGATGAAAGCATCCAAAGCCCATAAGTTGCCTTTGCGTAACGTAGGGGCAGTCATCACCAATTATCTGGATGGTGGAATGTCGGTGCAGAATCATAAGGATTCCCTGAAAGAACGCTTTCAGGTGATGAAACACCATTATGGTCTGCTGCCCACCTTGTTGGCTCATGCCTGGTTTCTCATCAGAGGCGTATTCAAGAAATAGCCCCTGATGATAGTTCTCCGAGGATATTTCGCAGTTCATCGACGATGGTAGCGAGATATTCTCGGATTTTTTCTGTCTCTACCTCGTTGATATGTTCAGGAGCCAAAGCCTGCACCAGTTCCAGGCTCTCCATCTGTATCATGGAAGCGATAGGCAGCAACTTATGAGCCGCCTTTCCGATGTCTTCGCAAGGTAGAGTTTCTTGAGAAAGTGCATCCTGCATTTTTCTGAAATGACCTTCCAGCTCCTGCTTTACGGTGCTGATGATTTCAGCAGCAGCGTCTTCGTCATCTTCAGCGAAAGCCAACAGTGGCTTGAAACGGGCAGGGAAAGTCGATTTTTCTTTTTCTACTATCTGTTCCTTTTGAGAATCAATTTTTTCTACTCCCAAGATTTCTTCCAGTTTCTCCATAGAGAAAGGCTTGAAGAGACAATCGTCAAAACCTGCTTCATGCAATTTTGATTTGATACTTGTATCATGCGCAGTCATGGCAATCACCAGCATCTGACTGTGATTGATGTGCTTAATCATCTCCATACCATTCATTTCTGGCATTTCGATGTCCATCATCATCACCGCAGGTTGCTCATTGTGAAGTGCCGTAAGGGCTTCCGTCACATGATGGCAAGTGATTACCTTCCACGTATCACCTACCAGACGGCGCAACATCTCTTGCAGCAGTTGCAGCTGCAGAGCATCGTCGTCCAGAATGAGAATCTTGTGGTTGGCGAAATTCCGCTTCGTTTTCTGCGTGTCTTTTCCTTTAGATAATCTTGTTTCTCCTTCAATTCCTCCTATTTCTTCTGTACCACCTATTCCATTATCTTCTGTTCCTCTTTCAGTTTCTTCTTCTGCGTCAGTCTGTTGCTGCAATAGAATAGGGAAGGAAACGGTGAAGGTAGAACCTTTGCCCACTGCAGATTCGAGCTGAATCTTTCCGCCGAGCAAGGCTACCAGTTCGCGGGTGATAGACAGACCCAGTCCTGTGCCCTCAATGCCCTGTGCACCTTTGAGTCTGGTGAATGCCTGGAAAACCTTCTGTTTTTCCTCTGAGGTCATTCCCTTTCCCGTATCTTTTACCTGTAGAGTGAGTTCATAAGTATGCTCGTCGATGATGATGTTGTATTCATTTCTCGCCTGTCGGATAGAAGCTATGATATGTACGCTTCCCTGGTCTGTATATTTGATGGCATTGCTCACCAGGTTGTCCAGCACCTGTCGGATGCGGAAGTCATCACCTCTGAATATTTTTCCCCAGATATTGTCCTTATCTGCATTCTGGAACTCGCAGGAGATTACTAACCCTTTTTTTTCCGCCTGTAGTCTGAGCCCTTCCACACTTAGTTTCACCAACTGTTCTGGCGAGAAATTGACAGGGTTCAGTTGCATGAGCCCGTTTTCCAACTGATGATAATCGAGAAGGGAAGCCACCAGTTGGGAAAGATGACTGGCTGAGTTTTTGATATTGCTAAGACATGAAGTTCCCTTAGGATCGCTCACATACTCTTTCATCAGATCGATAAACCCGGAGATGGAGGCAGCAGGTGCCTTGATGTCGTGGGTGATGGTAAGGAGGAGTCTTTCCCTCTGTCGCATGATGCGCTGGATTTCCTCGTTGGCATTCTCCAGGTTTTCCCTATAGACACGCTCCTTCTTGGTGTCCTGGTAGATGTACCAGAGCAGGATGATGGCAGCAATGATGGCGATGATGGCAAGGAAGGCAATCTGCCATATCAACTGCTGGCGTGCTTCCATCGCCTTGTTGATGGCATGTTGCATGGAAGTGCGCTCTCTCTGGTGCGCCTCATTCAACTTCTTGGCAGAACGCAGGGCAAGTTGCGCATTGACAAGCTGCAGATCCTCCATCTCCTTATTCACGGCTTCGCTATGATGAGTAGAGACCTTCTTCTCTTTTTTCTCAATATCTTCCAGAATGTTGGCCACATTCTCTGCCACATTGATAGGCGTGGCTACAGAATCCACCACCGCCAGATTCGTATCTCTCTTTACGCTGATGGTTTCAGCATGTTCTTTCTTGAAAGCGTCGGCAAGGCGTCGGAAGAATCCTCTTCGGGTTTTCAGCACTTCTACCGTAGTGTGTTTAGCCTCGTGAGTCTGCGGGGCTTTCTTTTCTACCACAATGGAGTCCTTGCCCTTGCTGAGACTGTCCACCTTGGCGTGCAGATAGCCTTTGCTTGACTTACCTGCCAAAGCCTCCGAGAGTTGCTTGAGATTATTCTGTTCTTCCTTGAGCAGTCGAGTCATCGTACTATCTGCCACATCCTGCTTCTGAATATATTCGCGGGAAGCCTGGTTGATATCGTAGATAGACTTGGTATTGCTATATACGAGCACCATTGCCATGATGAGGACAATGGCAGTAGCTGTATAGCCGATAGCAACTTTTAAAGGGACATTATTTTTTTGCATGATAAAAAATCTTTTCTTAGATGCAAAGTTAGCTTAAAAAATCTGATTTACCATCTAAAAGTGAAGGAAAAACAAGGAAATACGAGAAAAAGGAGCCACATCGATACCCCCAAGTACAAAAAAACAGGAGAACAAAGCCATGATAGCCTTTTATCTCCTGCCCGATTGAAAGCGACGTGTAATTATTTACTGTTTTTTGAAGGTGATGTTATTCTGCGGTAGCTGCTGAGTCTGTAGATTCAACTGGTGTAGCTGCTGTAGAATCCTGAGCAGTATTCTCTGCTGGAGTAACTTCATTCTCAGCTGGAGTTGCAGTTGTGTCTGCTGGAGCGACTGTGTCAACTGGAGCTACGCATGATACACTTGCCATCTTGTTAGAGGCGAACACGTTGCTAACTGATACCATTACCAATGCTGCGATAGCAGCAAATACTAATTTCTTCATAATTGTTATGTTTTTAATTTGTGAATATATTATTTTATTTATTTCTCTTTTGTGAAGCGCCTTATGTACTTTCCGTCCCCTTTTTTGTGGAATTTTCCTTTCTCTTTGTGGAATTTCCTGTCTTTTTGAGGAACATTCAGTTCGTTTGCGTCTTCGCTTAAATATATCACAATAGCCGTGCCAAAAATATGAAGAAAATTGTAAGTAATTGATAGATAGTGTGTTATCCGTTTTTACTCCAAAAATAAGATGTGTGGAAGTGTGTGGAAAGTGTGGAAAAAGTGTGGAATATTTCCCCAAGAAGATGTGGAATAGCTAAAACCCGAAATGATTTTGACCAAAAATGACCATGACCAAATGACCGGGGACCCTTATTTGGGTCGTTATTGATGACCGGCGCCTATCGTCTATTAAGACCAAGGTGGGTCGTCTATTAAGACCAACTTTTTTCCTTTAGGGGAACAAGCTTTTTTCGAAGAGATGAAAAAGCGGTCATTTGGTCATGGTCATTTTAGGTCAAAAACATTTCCAGAAGTCACTATCTACGTTTACAACAGATTTTTCTTCCAAAGATTGCCCTTACTCCTTTTTTATAATTGTATGCCTCCCCTCTGCTTCAGCACTTTCAGGAAGAGATGCTCCAATGAAGTCTTGTCTGCATCCTGGGTGCTGATGGCTGCGTATCCTACGGATTTAAACCCATTGTTGATGGCATTGTCGAGATTATAGAGTCCTAATTCTTCCTTGATGAATCTCCTGAGCTTCTGTTCGTTACATTCATAAGGATAGTGGCAAGCTTCAAGATAACCTAAATCCTTCTTGGTGCATGTCACGATGAGATCTATGTCCTGGGTCTTACGACCTACTTGCAGGATAATGTCCTTCAGCGTGGAGAGCGTTGCCTCCATATCGTAGTTCTCTGATGGGTTGCAGTGCTTCTTATGCCAATCCTCGAATGCAGGAGAAGGGGAGCACTTCTGAATGTCTATTATGCTTGGGTCGATGACAAACAGGATGGTGCCCACATTGGTGTAGAATTCCAATGCAGAGGTTGTCTTTGCCATGTTCACATTAAATTTCTCACCAGCCACATCATAGAAGAACAACTGGTAAGGCATAGGACGGAACTTGAGTTTCAGACGAATCTGTATCGCTTTGTAACGGTTTTTCACTGCCGTCTGGATGCCTTCACCCTGATGGATGCGTTGCGCCATCATCTCCCATTTCTGGTTGCCATCCACATCAACCTGCTGGAAGGCTTTGCCGAATCTCTGGCTCAACAGTTCCAAACCGCGATAGAGCAGGTAGGACTTGCCTGATGAGCGTTCGCCCACAATGCCGATGTGGAGATCGGTGCCGCAGGACTTGTCGTGAGAGAGATTGTTGAACTGCTGACAATGCTGGCATTTTCTTGTCAGTTTTGCCTTCCCGTTTACCAGCGTGGTGGGTACTCTCACATGAGTATGGTGGTTTGTCTGATGGAATATGCCATAGACGCCCGGCTTCAATTCTATCGGATAAACCTTTCCTTCTACGATATACGAGAAGTCTTTCTTATTGCCGCAGACCGGACATGGACGGTGGACATTATAGATCTTGATGGCTGCAAACTCGATGAGGCGCAGGACATAACTGAACAGGATGAGTGCGAGTGCGAGAAGCAGAAAGCAGGCTATCGGGGCAGCAATGACGAGCAGGATAAGGTGTCCGTATGTATGGAAGATGGATAGAGTCCAGTCCAGTGCATTCACATTATCCATAAAGTCGCTGCCAGTCTGGATGAACTGTTCGCCCCAGTCTTTCAACGTGTCGCTGAACAGGACGAGAATGCCGCCGACGAGGATGCCGGCTATTCCATAGAATCTGCGGAACAGCAGGAGGATGACACCTATCACCAGGACGATCCAGCCGATGATGATCAAGCCCCAAAGCATGAGGTTGAGTATCCAAAAGACAAACCAGGTAATGCCGCCAAAGAGCAGGAGAACGAGGATAGAGGACAGGAAGGCGCCGATGATGGAGGTGAAGATGGTAGCCATCTTCACGTAAGGCTCGCTATTATACATCCACATCTTTCTCATGCCATTGTATTCTACTTTTCCTCCGAAATTCCGGAACAGTCCCCAGTGCTTCTGGGCATAGGATATATAGAGCGTCAGGAAGAAGGCGGTGCAGAGGATGATGGCTGCCATCAGACCTGTGCTGGGCGGCGTAGGCTCTGAGGAATAGGCATGGCGGATGATGCTGCTATTGGTAATGGCAGATTCTGCCTGCAGCTTGGACTGCTGGAGTTCTTCCTCGCTATAGTATTTGTAGCGTATCCTTGCTTCCTCCGTGATTTTCCCATCTCGGCGGGAGACATACTGGATGCAGTTGTCGTAGGAGTCATACTTTGTGGAGATATGAACCTGATAGTCTGGTTTTCCCTTGGGTGTGAAATATTCGATGAGGACAGGATGATCCTTTTCATCATAACTATACAGGCAGTAAGAACCGTCATTTACCATGGTTTCCACTGCCTTGACCAGTCCCCGGCTATTATAAGAATAGGTGTAGGTGGTGCCAGCACCCGTCCGGATGTCATTCACCTTCTTAATCAGGGTTTCTCCCTTGATCTTGTATCGGTTGGTAATGCCGTTTTTCTTCTTTTTGTCACTATATAGCCATTCCTTGACCAAGGTACCCTTCTTGTATTCTGCCCGATAGTCGGTAATCCCGGTGCCATTCATATCCTGGATGTTGTTGTAAGGATCATAGGTATAATGAATGACGATGGAATCTCCCTTCACAAGGGTCTTGCTCTTCAGGAGGACTCCTTCCGTGGAATAGTCGTTCTGGATGGAGGAGTCTAACTTTCCGTTTTTATAATAGGAATATACGGCAGATTTTACAGGACCGTTGAGTCTTGCAAATTCTTTGGCATAAGGATTTCCCTTGATGAAGGAGGGTGCTTTCTCCGACTCGCATGCGGCAAGGAGGAGTGCCATGAGGGTGATCAGATATATTTTGATATATTTCAAGTTCTCTATCTTTAGGGGTTGAACAGTTTCCTGTTATTGTTTGAACAGTTTCTTTTTGAGCATTTTCCAAAAACCACCATGCTTTCTGAGGTCTTTCTTGCCCTCGGAATTCTCGTTCTCAGATTCCTTGTTTTCGGATTCTTCGTTCTCGTCTTCCTCGTCTCTGGTATCTATGATTACTGGCAATCCTGTTTCTGGGTCAATCGTCAATTCCCAATCTTTATCCTCAAAATTCTGAGGGTTTGCGATGAGGCTGCAGATGATTTCGAGATGTTTTTGGAATTGTTGATAATCATCGTTTTCTGCTGCTTTCCTGATTTGCAGGAAGCATTTGTTCTCTGTATCTACATTTCTGAAGCTCTCATCGTCCAGATTGGCATAGACGTAATTGTCAATATAAACTTCTTCCTGATTATGCTCGTTGAGGAAAATCATCTGGTAACCATGGGGCATTCCATATCCCTGCAGATAATTGGTCTGGAAATATTTTCCATGTGTCAACTCGTCTGGAAGTATGGAGAAATCTCTGAGGATGGACGGAATCTTGGCTTCTCTTGCCTGGAAGACGATTTTCTGCAGACTGGCATCATGCAGTGTCCTTTCGTTAAGTTTAGCCTGGAGAAGGGCGATAGCAACCAGTGCAGTTTGTTCGTTGATATGGATATTTTCTCTTGCATGAAAGCCTTCCTCATCCCCATGCAGCTTTTCTTCTATGGTGATTTCCCTCGGTTTCAGATAAGCTGGTTCACCAGTGAGCAATGCCTGGAGTTCCGGATTGTCGGGTGTGCAGGTGTTGTCAACGGGTAAGAATTTTTCCTGTTCGAGGAGTTGGGAAATAAGCTGCATATCTGGTTCCTCATCAAAAACGAGAATGTCTGCGATGTAATTGGTTCCAGCTCTCTGGGCTGAGTTGTGCTGGCAGAAATAACCATAGTCTATACCAATATAAGTGGTACAGGCAACGATGTATTTGGTTTCTCCGTTGTCTGTTGGGTAAACAAGATATTTCAGAGTGCGTGGATATTGACGGGTGATGGAGGCGTCTTGGGTGATGGCTTCCAGGGTCAACTGGCTGGCAACTCCCACTTTGTAGGCGAAATTCTCCTGTTCGCAAATGCTGCGGGCAAGTTCGTAATTCATCCCCTCTGTCAGGGTTCTGATGCCAAAGCCTGCCTGCCCAGTCAGCAGAGATTGCTGGCTGGAGCATTCTATGATTTCTTGAAACTGAATTGTCTTCATCTTATTTCTTCTTTAGAAGCGGATATTTAAATTGGTCTAAAATCCATACCAGCGGATCCAGCACCCGGTAAGGCTGGATGTCTGAGATGTGATTGTCTGTTTCCGGGGATTTGCCCAAGGCAGAGAAACCGAAGAATTTCAGGTTCTTATAATGGTTCTCGGCATTATTGACGAATCCGTCCTCGTGCCAGGAACAGAGCGCACTCTTCAGTCCGTCGCTTACGGTTTCGATGTCGCCCATCTGAATACCTCCGCCTTCCAGATAAGGACTGTTCTGGTCTATCGACATGCCTGGAATGGAAGTGTCTGCCAATTCTTCACTATGCTGCAGAATGGTGTCTATCTTGCTGAATGCGAAAGCCATCGGTTTCTTGAAATGAGCTTCTTTCTTCTTCTTGTCTCCATTGGCGAAATGGTCTATGATGTTGTTGAGAATGACATCATATTTCAGTTCGATTTCTCCCTTCATGTTCAGCTTCTCGTGAATATAAGGAATGGAGAAGGTATCGAGGAGAAAGATGACTGCATCACTCTCGTCGAGGAATTTCACATTCTTGCTGATGTTCTTCGGGTCGTTGAAATTCTCGCCTGCCGTATCGTAGAATACAAGGTAGAGGGGATTCTTGACACCTTTTTGGGTGATGGTGTAGATGAGCGGAATCTTGGACTTCTGGTCGGCTATCTTGGTTTGTGCCGGGAGAATGCCTCTCTTGAAGAGGATGTCGTAGAAATCTGTCTGGTATCTTACCTGTGTGCAGTCTTTGCGCTCATCAGCTACGGTGGAGGCCAATACTCCCAAGTTGCCGAGCTTGCTGCCATACTTACGCAGCTGGTCGATGAGCACGGTGATATAGTTGGTCTTGCCGCTGCTTCGTGCTCCGATGATGGAAATAATATAACCTTTATTCTTTACCATTTCCTTGGGAATCACATTGTGGCAATGCGGACAGATTACCGTATAAGTGGTATGGCCGCAGCGAGGACAGTCGGCAGAGTCGGGCATGGAATCCAACTTCTTGGCAACCCAACCGAGCTGATTTTCTACGAATGGCAGCATCTTGCGGTCTTGTCCCCAGAAATGGGAAAGCTTGAGGTCCATCAGTTTCTCGCAGTCATCGTTGGTGCAACGGAACATGACTTCGCTTCTGTTGAATTCTTCAAAGCAATATGGACAAACTATTTTTGGCATAATGATTCTATTTGTTCTGATGATTCAGATGATTCTATGAATTCAAATGATTTTATTTGAGTTTTTGAGTTTCTGGTACTACCTTGAGCGGAATACTCCGGTCGGCAGCGATGATTCTGAAAAAGAGCGGCTGGCCTTTCTGCAAGCGTCGGTAGGTGAGCGGAAACTTCTTTTCTGCTCCTGCCTCCAAGTCCTCATGATGGATGGTAAGGTGTGACTTGAAATTGGTGAGGTCGAGCGGAATGGTTCCTTCTCCTATCAGTACATACAGGTCGCAAGGCGGTTCGCTTTCAGCCTGAAGCGTCAGGGTGTATTCGTCCTTGTGCATGAAAAATCTTGCCTCGCTCTTGGCACTGATGAAATTTACCTTGATGGCAGAGAGATTAGCCTTGAGTTGGGTTTCTTCACTTTCCACCCATGTGCCGTCGCGCTTCTGATACAAAGCTGTGACGCAGGCAGAGAGACTGCGTGATTTTCCAGGTACGGGAATTTCGAATTCCGGTTCCTGTCCGTCATTCACGATATCCTTCCACTTTTCGTTTCCGTCTTCCACTTTCCATTTGATTCTGACAGTGTGAACATCATTCCAAATCCAAACGACTTTGATATGGTTGACGTCTGTAGAATCTATTCTGATGCCTTTGGGTGCCTCCATGGAAAGGATGCTTTTCTGTTCGCCAGCTACACCGATATTGTCAACAATCGTTACTGGGATGAAAAAGCGCTCACCACAGTAGTCTTTTTTTACCTGATACTTATTGTCTAATGCAGACAACATGGTGTAATCAAGCGAACTGATGTCTTGGATGATGTCGTTCTTCTGCAGTGGGAAAGGACGGTTGGACTGATAAATCTTTACTATCCCTTCTGCAGGATTGTCCCAGGTGATGATGGCATTTTCCTCTGTCTCCTGAATGCAGAGATGAGTGGGTACAGGCATTTGCTTGCAGAGTGTGGCAATCTCCATCCTGCTTTCCTCTGCCCGCTGCTCGTATCCATTCTCGTCCTTGAAGACCAAGGTGAAACTATACTGGTAGTTGTGGCTTGGAACCAATTCTGTATCGCGGAACTGGGAGTCGGTGATGCTGCTTATCAGCTTTCCGTTTCTTCTGATTTCTATCGCACTGACTCCTTTAGGGAAGGTAATGTCGAAGAAGATGGATGTGTCGCGGGGTGTTACTTTGATGTTCTGGAGTGGCAGCCCGTCTATGCCCACACTGTCTGCATGAGAGAAGTTGATGCCTTGCAAATCATTCATCACGGAGGAAAGAATGATTGTGAGCCACTCTTCGTTAATATCCTTGATGTCTGAGGTGAATCCATTGAGGAGGTCGTGGAAGTAGCTGTTATTGACCAACTTACCTGTCATCAGCATGATGGTGTTTGCCCTGTCGAGATGGATCTGCTGGGCAAAAAGACTGAGTTGTGACAGTAGGGTATTACTTCCGTAGTCCAGCAAATTGTCTATATTTGCATCCCGTCTTCTTACGAAGAAATCATGTCTTTCTCCCTCTAAGGTGATGCAATCTTCCAACTCTGATTTCCCGGAATCTAAAAAACGTTTTGCTGTGTCTCTGATGATTTCTGCGGCATCTTCTTTGTTCAGATAGCTGGATTCAGAGACGAGTTTTTTCCATATGACTTCTGACAAGACATCTATTCTCGGGTCTTTTCCTGCACCGGCAATCGTAGTGGAAGCGAGTATTTTCCCATGGACTGTTTCTACATATTCTAGGACTAAATCGTCTGTATCTGCAGAGAGAATCAGTGCGTATGAATGTCCCTTGATGTGGTGGCAGATATAGGTTTCCAAAGAATAATCCTGCAGTTGGGTAAATCCCCGTTGTCTGATTTCTTCTTTGGTTTTTTCTTTGTCTTCCGAAGGGAACGAAGGGGTGAAAACGAGACATAGATGAATGTCTGTTCTGTTTTCTTTGAGTTCATCTACGGCAAAAAGTTCCTCCACCGTATTCAAAGTTTCAACTTCCAATACGGTGTAAGAGCCATTGTCTTCTAATCTTCCCCCATAAAGTCTGATGCTTTCCTGGGAAATGGATATGATATATGATTTATTCATTTCTACTCATTCTTCATTGTTCTGTTTTTCGAGTTCTGTCATGAACAGTGTCTGTTAGTCTTGCCCCATATTTCCCAACAGGAAGTCCTCATAGAATTTGAGTCCTTCTAATATGAATATAGGTGACACGAAGTCGAACTCCTCAGCCCGTTTGGCATGCAGAAACTCTGGACGTTCCTTGATGAAACTGAGCAGTCCCATGTTCTGGAGTGCATCCTGTACTTGGTTCGGGTTCATGCGCAGACCGAAATATTGCTGGGTAATCTGCAAGAACAGTCCGAGGAAATCCTGGAATCGAGGACCGGCGGATGAACAGCCATAGAACTTGTCTCCTAAGCACGACATCATGTCTGCCGTAATACTGTTGTCGGCATCCAATGAAAGCACTTGCCCGAGTTTGTTCTCGATGGTGAATCCTTCTTCTCCGATGACTTCTATTGGTTGGCAATCCTTAGGGCGCATGAGCGTGGTTGACTCCATCGCCAATCCCTTGGAAACTTCAAACTTAACATCGTTGGAAATGCTCTTAGGGAAGGCAATCTCCAGGGCAGAGATGAACGAGGCTGCATCTTGCTGACCCAAGCCTTTGACAAACATGGCCTGATAGAATTGCGTAGCCAGGTCGTTATTGGTGGCAATGCCCAACCATTCCATGATTCTTGCGCCTTTTCCGGCAAAAGTGATGAGTACCTTCGGTTTCTTATCGCCTGTCCATCTGCACTCGGTAGAGTTTCTCACCTGCTTGATGAGCTTGCGGGTCAGGAGTCCAGCATAGTAGGTAATCAGGCCCGTGACATAAATATCTGCGCAGAGCAATTCGCTACAGTCTGAGCTGATCTTCTTGTAGAAGAACGGGAGCTGAGCGGCATTCAGTCTGTCCACCATCTGTTCGAAATAGTAGCTTGCCGTATCAGGACTGTACCTGTTGGCTCCCAAGTTGAGACCTTGTATTCTCAATCCGAATTCCTCGCAGGTGCTGAGCAGAACCCGCTTGAAGTTTGGACAATAGCGAGTTGCTTCACCCACCAGCTGAGCAGCGAAGTGGATGGAGTTCTGCTTGATCATGGTCAGGCGCGAGCCTTCTGGTGTGTTCAGTTGGCACAGGGCAGAAATGTCACTTGTACTTCCGCCAATGTCGAAACAGACGGTGAGCGCATCCCTGTCATCTGCCTTTACATTGAGATAATTGGCAACGGCACAGGCCTCTGTCATACTCTGAAAATCATTCTCATCTACCATCTTGATCGGGTTGAAGGAGAATGTTTTTGTATCATCGTCTTTTTCCAGAACGATTTCGTGCTTCTTGCTGGTTTCTGACAGAATGTTCTGATTGTTTTCCAGGAAAGCATTGTTGGAGAAGTCTTGCTGTGGAACTGAAGTTCCTCCCAGGAAGCTGTTTTCTCCGAGTCCTTCGATATTTCCCAAACCGTTTCCTGCAATTCCTCCAATATTTCCCAAACCGTTCAAGCTTCCTAATGGGTTTCCGACATTTCCCAAGGTCAGGTTTGTGCCATCTGTCGCCTGATAGGCAGAATTGTTTGTCTGCAGATTATATCCGAAGGTGGAAACCTTCAGCTGGTATTGCGGATCCGTGATGACTGGCTTATGCTGGCATACATCATTCAGAGGATTGACGGTTGGCAATGAGCTCCAGATGGTATTGTAGTTGCGCAACAGGCTTTCGCTCATGGATGATGGGTACGACCATTTCAGCTTCTTCGGGAATAGGTCTTTTACGAACAGTTCGGCATAGACCTGAAGCAGCAGGGAGCGCAGGAATGCTTTCTTGTAAGCAATGTTGCGTTCGTCATCATCCCATTTCATATTATAGCTCTGCTCTATCAATCCGCATTCTGCCGTCTGTAATTTGATGATTCGAGGCGTAGGGGCTATTGGAGCCAATGGCAGGTTGAGACTGAAACAAGGGAATCCGCCCTTCACTTCTTTCTCAAACTTGGAAATGTCCTGGCTCTCATTCGTATCTTTTGCTACGCGTCTGGAATCGTGGAGCGTTAATGTACTTTTAATGGCATTGGACAACAATGGGTTAGACTGGAAGAAGAACAGATGGTTCTCATTGGCAGCCTTGTCGTCATTGTCTTCGCCAGCCCGCAACAGAGAGATTCTTCTGTTGGTGAACTGGATTCCCTTGGCCTGTTGGTCAAGCGGGTCGAGATAGGCGATGGATGTATTGGTACTTCCAAAGTCAATGCCCAATGTAGTGCCGCGGAGGGAATTGTCCTGAATGCCCATTTTGTCTTGTGCAATATACGGAATTTCCGTAGTGGTCGTATATCTGATGAGCAGATAGCCCGATTCTTCGCCACCTGGCACTTGCAGTCTGATGCCCTTGAAAGGACGGTTGAACTCATAGATTTCGTATTTGTAGGGATTGTCGGCAGTGGCACTGTCGGCTACAATGTGCAGGGATGATTCCGTCTGTTCCCATTCTTCGCCCACAAAAGGTGTAGCCTGGAAAGGATAATCTTTCAGGTTGATGTTGTGTGGCAATTCTGAATAGAGGAAGTATCGGTGCCATTTCGGGGAGATGAAATTTGGCCAGATGATGAGGTCTTTGCCGTCGATTTCTCCTCCGCATGTGTAGGTGGCTTTCATTTCCTTGGTCTTACCGTCGTTGAGTTCCAGATGCAGGGTTACTTCCAGATTGTTCTTCTCTGCATCCGGATCAAAGACTGCAGTCAACCTGGATGGTATATTGGCTCTGGAGGTGGTGGATTCTACCAGTGCTCCGATGTTTTTTCCGAATGCCTTGATGCCTAATTCGCTGAGTGGAAGTGCAAAATATGCTTTTTCTTCCGGCTCATTCTTCTTGTTGGCTACCAATACGTGAATAGGGAATTTACTTGGCTCGTGCTTGAAAGGACCTTTGAAAATCAGTCTGGCTACTTTGGCTGTATCCGGCAACAGTAATTCCTTCGGATTACAAAGTACGCTATTCTCCTGGGATGATGCATATAATACACCATCCAAGGCATAGAGTTCGTCCTTGTAGTTGAAGGCACGATCGAATGGGCGGTGGAAGATATTGATAGGTGGAACACTGGCGGTTTCCAACTTGAAGTTTTTCTTCTCGGCGTAGTCCTGTATTTCCTTTCTCCATGCGATGAGATTGCTGAGCAGGTTGTCATATTTGGGTGCTAAACTGCTATCAAGATGAGCATAGTATGCTGCCAAACCATTAATGCCTGTCTTCCCATCGTTGTTGATTCCTTCTATCAGATAATCTACATAGGCATAGAGTTGTAATGTCTGGGTGTTTTCCAAGTCACAAGTTTCCAGCGGATCCTTGAACTTTCCGGTCTTGAAATCCACCCATGGGCGGTTTTCTGTTTCCTTGATTTTATATGAACAGGCCGTGAAGAGCAGGCTTTCTGGTGAAGTAGCGCCAACCACCTGTCCATCATACTTGATGATTTCGATGAAAGGAATGCCTCGATGCAGTTCGTCAGTATCCTCCTCTCTCAAGCACCATAGCGGTTTGCGATGGAAGAGCATGTTGCCGAAGGTTCCTTTAGGCTCATAGAGATTGGCCGTGGAAAGGATATCCTTGCCGTCGGAATAAGATAATTCCACAACCTCGGTCTTGATTCTGCTATAGTCGAGGGCTATGCAGGCAAGAAAACCGCGCCATTCAGAGGAAAGCATCTTGTAGAAAGCATTCATGTTGAGATCAATGTTTTCTTTCGTTCTTCCGTATGATTGTAATGCTGACTTGAAGAGGTTGGCGCGTGCGTATGCGGTAGGAATGCCTGATACTTGGGCACTGATGTCTGAGTCCTGATCTATGGCAGGAGTGATGATGTCGGCAGTGAACTGTTCGATCATTCCCGAGAGATCTTGCCAGCAGCCTACGGTACTGGTAGGTATGGAGGCTGTCTTAACCTTGATGACTAATGGTGTACTCATAAACGATTATTTTGTCTCGTTGAAGTTCTGGTTGATGGTGATGGCATTGTGGATGTGGGCAAGGAATTTCTCCTTGGTGGTCTGTACGTTCTGCTCAGTCGTAGGCTTCGTCTTTTCTTCGCCTATGTTCTTGATGAGCACATCCACACTGTTGTCTTTCTTGCTGAAGATGCCTGACAGTTTGCTCCAGTTGTGCTTCTCGTCCTCAAACAGATGTCCACAACTGATATTCTTCATCTCTTTCTGCTGTTCTCTGAAGGCTTCATCTACGAAAATGAATCTGCCCGGAACGGACTCCTTAATCTGATAAATCCAACCCTTCTGCATATTGCCTTCTATGCCAAAATGATAGCCGAAGTAGTCTCTGAAATACTCGTCCAGATTCTTGGCCTGGTTGTTGGTGATGCTGTCGTAGTCGTGAATGTTCTGCTGGGCAAATCGGTTGAGAAGCCCCTTCGTTCCTGAGCCTTCTGCATCTGTCCAGGCAGCATCATATTGGGAGAGGATGATATGGGCAAGTGAGAAGAGCGAACCGAGTTTGCTCTCGAAGAGATTTCCATTGTTGATGAAATCTGTACCATGCAGATAGACTTGTCCATCTTTCTCCTCAAAAGAGCGGTAGAGGTATTTGGCCGACTCATTGTTGAGTTCTTCTGCTGGCAAGTGGAAGAAATCATATGCGGCACAGGCGCACATCAGTTCTACTACATGACATGCGTTCTTTTGTGCTCTTCCTCCCGTAATGGTCTTGCCCTGATTGCCCACGTAGAGCGGTGGAAAAGGCCAACCGATATGATAGAAGCGCTTGTAGGTGCTTCTGACGGTAGGGTCTGCCTGATAGAACTGCAGGGCAGCCTGACAGTTGAGGGCAAAATTATTGGAGTCGGCGATTACCTTGTCTTCATCCTTCTGCAGACTGTCTGGAGCCGTGAAGGTGAAGTAGTCGGTCAGTAGGGTAGAACCGAATTTTACCATGTTAGCGTCCAGAGTCTTGGTGCCATCAGAAAGTATATTGATAGCATCTCTCAGCGCTACGGGAATGACAGGTATAGATGAGGCTCCTGTGCCTCCGAAGATAGAACCGAAAACGAAAACACGGGCTGAACTTTGTTCTGACAGGAGTGAATCGAGAAAATTTCTGAGATCTTTTTCTGCATTGGATGCACTCTCGCCATTTCTGGAAATGTTGCGTGCGGCTTCGATGATGCCATGATACATGAGCAGAGAACCGAGGTGGGTCTGGGCACGATAACCGTGAGACAACTCGAAACTCTGTACGGAATCATCATCAAAGAAGAGGTCTGTCAAATCGGTGTTTTCTTCTTTGTGAAGTCCGCTGTTTACACCAGAAAGAATCTTATAGGTCTTTCTGTTGCCTTCTCCATATACGGTATAAAAGCGATATAGATTTATCTTTGCTGAAAAGAAGGTCTTGGCATTCGGATTACCTCCGTTGACTTGGTTGGCATCATCCGACTTGATCTTGTTGTACAGATCGATGAGTGCTTCTACCCGGTCTTTATTTCCATTGCTCTGGTCTGTATCCAAGGTGAGGATATCTATGGTCTTGTTGTCAAACATACCCATGGCACAGAGATGTACGAAAGATTCCAAGCATCTCATGCCTGTTCCACCAATGGCTATTATAAACATTTTATTCATAGGGCTTCATTGTTTTGTTGATAGGGGCTTCATTTCTTTGTTTCCTTCAGCGTTTCTCTTAGAACCAACTGGATAGTTTTCCGTGTGGAAAACTTTTGCTGAGGATAAAGCCGCATACGATGTAAGCTATGCAAAAGAGTCCTGAAGATATGGCCATGGCAGCAAGATAAGCATCTCTTCTGGAAGGAATTCTAATGTCGGTATAGGCTCCGAAAAAACAGATAGTCATGATGGCTATCGGACAGAGAATGGCTAAAATCCAGAACCAGATTCTTCTCTTTCTTTTATCTTGAGGATTAATTCCGGCCTCATATCGGATTCCGTTGGCAATGGCGATGGCCAATATGATGCTGACCACGAAGGTAATTGCGCCTATCATGTAGGCAGAAGCAACTGTTGCGTTCATTATTCTTGAGTTTTTTAATTTTCTAATCTTTATTTTTTATGATGATTTTAAATCTAAAATATGATGAAGACACTAAATCTTTTATTATAGTCAATCATGTCTTTGATAAAATCTATCATATCTTGGTAAAACTATAATGCTTTGGCAAAATAGGTGTAGATAACCGTTCCCACAGGGTTCAACTCTTGCAGGGTATTCCGGATGGCATCTCGGAGATTATTATTGGCTCCCCATGAGAAAAGCTGATCCAAACGGGCAGAAAGGTTGGGCTGACTTTCTGCTATGGTTACGTCAATGCGGAGAAGGTCTCCTTGCTCGCCCCCAATGATGTTTCCTTTAAATTGAGGTGAGAAAATGATGCCTATCTCTGCCTTCTTGCCATTACTTTGAGCCATGCTTTGGGCAAACAAGTCTTGATCCAGGATCAGCAAGTCTTTGATTTCCGCAGGTTTTGACTGATTCTCTTTGTAGTCAAATTCTGCGAGAATCTTTCCATTCTCATCATAATAGGAGGCTGATTTCTCTTTGTCGGCAAGAACCTTCTGATATAAGGCGTATTGTTGGAAATCTTCTTCTACATCGGTTACTTTTACTGCAAGTTTCTTGATGATGTAAGAATCCTGATTGCTGAAGTCGAAGAAAAGGTTTCGGAATAATTCCGTATATCTTGGATTAAATCCGGCCTGCTTGGCTTCTTCTGAGTTCTTCAGCGCATCTTCCCAACTTACGCCTAACGGATAATATTCCAAGCGGGCTCCCTGCCCGTAATTGGTGTAGGCTGTCTCACTTCCGTCCTCCATGATGCCTGTTACGAGGTCTTCGCCAGTTTCTGCATCATGATAGTTGCCGCCCTGCGAAGCGGAAGGGTAGGATGTGGAGACGGAATAAGCATCTGTGGAGAGATGAAATTCCTGATAACCGGTAATGCCCACTGCGGATTCCTTGATCTTGTTGAGGAACTGGTGGCTCTTGTTGTCAAACACGATGAAATACAAGTGATAAGGAATATTTCTTTCGCCGATGAAATCGAAGACAAAGAAGGTGATGTCGTTACCTTGTTTCAGCCAATTGGTGAAATAACGGGTAGCGAAACTCTGATGCTGGACTTGTCTGTCTGGGGTAAATTCCTCGAAATCTGTAACTAATAGACTGCTTTTTCCGTCTCTTACTATCTTGTCGAGTGTCTTTTCGATAGGAGCCATTTGCTGGACATACGAACCGGTGTCCATGATTTTGTTGTATAGCTTAGTCTGTTTCAGATTCAAAGGAGTTATCTTGTCGTCTGCAAGCGAGAATACCTGGCAAGAGTCGTTGCTGGTAAGCTTCTGAACGGTTGCATTCAGAAAACTGGCAGCGTCTTTGTTCTTATATGCGAGTACTACACCATCAGAGAGGTCAAAGTAAGCAGAAGTATGATTGCCGGCATTCTTTAAAGTGATGTCCTTGTCAAAATACTGCTTTATCTGTTGTGGCATGCTGGTTTCATCGGAGCTTCCACAGGATGTGAAACTTGAACTTGCCAAGAGTATCATGGCAGCAAATAGCAAGTTTTTTATGTTGAATATATTCATCATAATAAGGTATGTTTATGTCTTTTGTGCAAAAATAACCAAAAAAAATAGACATGCCAAATTATTCCTTGCAAACTTGGTTTGCGAGGCTTTGTTTTTTGTTTCTTTAACGCATAAGATAGGTTACAACCCGTATTTCTTGAGTTTGTTATAGAGAGTTTTCCTGTCTATAGCAAGCAGTTGCGCAGCTTTGCTCTTATTGCCTCCTGCTGCTTTGATGGCCGCTTCTATACGTTGCAGTTCTGTCTGTTCATCATGCAAGGTGATAGGGGCTTGTGGCTGAATCTGGCTCATGCATTGTTCGAGTTCATTCACGCTGATATAGTCACCCTTTGCAAGCAGGGTGGCACGTTTCATCACGTTGTTGAGTTCTCGCAGGTTACCAGGCCAGTTGTAGGATACAATTCTTTCCTTGGCTTTCCCGTCCAGTCCCAAGATCTGGCGTCCCAACTCTTTGTTGGCCTTTTTTATAAAGAGGTCTGCAAAGAGGAAGAGGTCTGTTCCGCGGTCTTTCAACTCAGGCATATAGATCGTAAACTCATTGACGCGATGGTAAAGGTCTTCACGGAAATTGCCTTCAGCCACTCGTTGGGCAAGATTTTCATTGGTTGCACATACGAGTCGGATGTCAATGTCTATTTCCTTGGTGCTTCCCAAAGGACGGATCTTCCGTTCCTGAAGAGCACGGAGCAACTGTACCTGCACCTCGTAGTTCAGGTTTCCCATTTCATCCAGGAAGAGTGTGCCGCCATTAGCCATTTCAAAAGCGCCCTTCTTGTCTTGATCTGCACCGGTAAAGGCTCCCTTTGTGTATCCGAAAAATTCAGATGCAGCTACGTCTTTCGGAATGGCTCCACAGTCGAGCGCAAAGAATGGTTTTCCTGCCCGTTGACTCAGATCGTGGATACGGTGAGCCACATATTCCTTTCCGGTTCCGCTGGCTCCGAGGATGAGGACAGACATAGGAGTAGGGGCAACAAGCGAAACAAAATCGTACAGTTTTCTGGAAGCCTCGCTTTCTCCCTCCAGATATTTCGGAACATCCTGATTATTAGAGGTCTCTGAGGAAACCCCAGCCGAAGAACGGTTAGTCTGGCTCTTTGTTCTTTGTGAAACAGAAGAAGCGTTTTCATTTTCTGCAGATGAAGAATTTTGGTGTCTGATTGCTCGTTCTTCGCTCTTACCATCATTTTGTGCTTGTTTACCTGCTTTCAATGCCTCCTGAATCTTCTCTAATAAGATGTCTGGATGGAAAGGTTTGGCAACATAATCAGTCGCGCCCGATTTCATGGCGAGAACAGCATTCTGAACTTCTGCATAGCTGGTCATGACGATGAAAGGAATGGAGTAATCGTGTTTTTTGAGCCATTGCAGAAGAGTGAGCCCATCATGATCCGGGAGTCTGAGGTCGGACAAGACCAAGTCCCAGTGACTGTTGTCTTCAAAAAAATGCAATGCCGCTTTCACCGAAGTCGCTCTTTCAACCTCGAATCCCTTTTTCCTGAGCCATGTCTGTATCATGGTTCCGAAAGCTAAATCGTCTTCTACTATCAATATTTTAGCCATGCTGTTACAATCTTTTTCTCTTCCGGAGTGCTGCTCCTTATGATGTTGGAGTGCTATTCCTTATTAAATTGGTACTGTTTTGAATTGCAAATATACAGAAATAAAATGTATTTGACTACCCTTTTAACTTTCTTTTGCGTATTATGATGCAAGATTTACCAAACATTTGGTTTATAAGACAGATACGAGAAAAATTAATGGAAGAAAAGTAATATGAAAAAGTTTAAGAAATGGGCTCTTGTAGCAATAGGAATGATGACGCTTGCCGTCTCTTTGGGTTCCTGCTCGGACGATGATAATGATTACTATTTGAGAACTGTTCCGAATGCTCTTGTTACGGTGAAGGTGACTGGAGATAGATGTTATTTTCAATTGGATGATCAGACAACATTGGCTCCTGGCAATATCAGTAAGAAACCTTTTGGGGATAAAGAGGTTCGTGCACTGGTCAACTATACGATGACCGACCGTAAAGATGATAAGTATGGAGCGGTGGTCAACGTCAACTGGATAGACAGTATTCTGACGAAGAAACCCGTGCCTTGTCTTGCTACTCCTGAGGAGAATGATGCCAAGTATGGGCATGATGCAGTAGATATTGTGCGTGATTGGGTGACGATTGTAGAGGATGGCTATCTGACGCTGCGTTTCCGCGCCCTTTGGGGGAATGTAAAACCGCACTCTATCAATCTGATAGCTCATGTAAATCCTCAGAATCCATACGAGGTAGAGCTTCGTCATCATACGAATGGTGACCCTCAGTTGCGCTGGGGAGATGCTTTGGTAGCTTTCGATTTGAATGACGTTTTGCCGGACACTCAAGGTAAAAAGGTGAAACTTACTGTCAAGTGGAAATCTACTGTGGGCGATAAGACTGTAGATTTTGATTATTGTTCCCGCAAGTCGATGACGGCGGAAAACAATAACTGATGATATTTTATATATTGTGTATGAGGAAAGGAAGAGGGGCACGACCGTCATGATGATGGTTGTGCCCCTCGATTTTTTTTCTTTATCTAACTCTATTTGAGTAATTTCAGAGCTTCTGCTGTCAGATACGGCTTGATTTTATCTAAAGGAACAGTAAAGGAGACTAATCCCATAGCATAAGGTCCTATTTCATATTGTTGATAGATAAAATGTACTCCGTCTTTTGACAGATATGGGGAGGAAGAAGGCAAAGGAATGATTCCGTTTTCTATAAACAGATAGTCGTTGAGCTGAGCATCTGTTATTTGTTCTTCATTTTCATTCTGTCCTTCGTTTCCTGTCTTTTCTTCATTTGCTGTTTGACTTTCATTCCCACTCTGTTGGTTCAAGTAACTTAATACTCCCTTGCGCAAAATCGGCTGTAAGTCCTTTACCCTGGCCGTATCTACCACTTGACTCAGTTTCTTACCCGTAGCCTTTACGATATTGAATGAGCGTTCGAAGGTAGAGCCATGAGCACCAGCAAGATAGGCATACGAAAGGCAATGATAAGTAACATAACTGTCCGTTTCTGCTTCCTTATTCAGCCTGATGTCGTAGCTCATATTTGCATTGGCACGTGGGTCGGCTTCCTTGAGGTCTTTCATCTGACTTTTCAGATAGGCAAAATTGTCCTTGCAGTATTTTTCAATCACCAAATTCCCGTTGGCAAGATCACCCTTGTAGCTTTCCTGCTTTTCTATCTCATCTCCATTCATGCTGCCAAGATACAGATTGGCTAATTCTTCGTTGAGGATAGCTCTGATATTCTTTGAAAGCTCATTGGGCTCAGTTGGGTAATCAACGCTGACGGCGCATTGTACTATTTTGCCTTCTTGCAGGATGCAACTGTCTGTATTGACCACGAGTGTATCAGCAGCCCGTGCTTCCTTGATGTCGTTAGCAGCCTGTGCCTTTGTCGAACTGGCTTTGCATCCCATCATGATGCTGGCTACTAAGGCAAGTGTTATGAGTGATAAATGTTGCTTTTTCATCTGAATTCTGTTTTTAGTTGAAATATCGAGGGTAAAGGTAAGCTATTTCTTTGATAATTGTATCTTTTGTTCACATTTTTTAGAAAATAAAGTCTGAACTTGCCCATGTTTTTGTATTTCTACCAATAACTTGCTCCATTTTGTGCTTGTAAATGCATATTTTGCAGTTAATAATTTTGCATTTTACAAGAATTATGTTACCTTTGCGCTTAAGTTTAGATTAGAAATGAATCCAATAACGCAAACCATCATCCTGTCGGCATCTGCGGTGAGAATGCTTCCGCACATTGCCTTGTATCTGCTTCATAAGAAGGAGATAGATGCCGATTTGTGCCAAGTGCAGGACAAGAAGCCTTCTGTCTTGAATTTTATCAAGGCGTGTACACGTGAACGCTCTTTTCGCAATCTTTTTTACTACCGCTTGGGCGAATACCGCTCGGTATTTATCTCTTGGCTCTTGCCTCCAGAGCGAACTTTGAATATCTGGTGTCCTCGCATCGGAGAGGGTGCTCATCTGGAACATGCTTATGCTACGTATCTCAATGCAGAGGCTATCGGCAAAAATTTCTATTGTCTGCAGATGGTGACGTTGGGCAATGGGAAAGGCGGAAGACCTACCATTGGAGATGATGTGAAAATTTATACGGGGGCAACGGTTTTTGGAGGCATTCGTATTGGTAATCAGGTGACTATTGGAGCTGGAGCCGTAGTTTTCCAGGATGTGCCTGATGGTTGTACGGTTGTGGGAAATCCAGCAAGAATAGTTGAAAAATAATATAAAAATATAGAAGTTATGAATTATGCACTTATCATAGCAGGAGGTTCTGGTAACAGAATGGGTCAGGACATTCCTAAGCAGTTTATGCATGTGGATAATTGTCCGATTATTATCCATACGCTGATGGCTTTCCAAAAACATCCTGATATTCAGGGCATTGCCGTGGTATGTCTGGCTGGTTGGGAAACGGTTTTGCAGTCTTATGCCAACCAGTTTAATATTACCAAGCTGAAATGGATTTTCCCTGGTGGTAATAATGGTCAGGAATCCATTCATAATGGTATTTATGGTCTGAAAGAGGCTGGATGCAGTGATGATGACCTGATATTGGTACATGATGCGGTTCGTCCGCTACTTTCACAGGATATTATCTCTTCCAATATCGCTATTTGTCAGAAATATGGATATGCAATAACCGGCATCAAGTGTCGTGAGGCTATCTTGGAGAGTGAGGATGGATTTACATCGACTACAAGTATTCCACGTGACAAGTTGATCCGTACTCAGACTCCTCAAACCTTCCGCTTGGGCAATCTGATTGCTGCACATGAGGAGGCAATGGCGAAAGGCATTGCCAATTCTGTGGCTTCCTGTACCTTGATGGCAGAACTTGGTGGCAGACAAATGCATGTTGTTCCAGGTTCTGAGAAGAATATCAAGATTACAACCATAGAAGACCTCGAGATCTTGAAGGCTCTCATGAAGGTGCAGCCTGAGTCTTGGCTAAAATAAGTGCAGGCTTGGTTAGGACTCTGTTAGTTTTATGTTAGAATCACGTTAGAATTATGTTAGAACCTTCTTCAGATATAGCTTTGCGTCCTTACCAGCGAGATATATTCTCTCTCTTCTCCCACGGTTTGGACTTGAAGGACCTTGATGGCAAGTGCATTTTGGTGCTTGGTGCGACTGGTCTGATAGGCAGTTGCATTGTTGATACGCTCATGTTGAATCCCAATGACTATGATTACAAGGTCATTGCGGCGGGACGTAATCGGGAACGGGCACAGCGAAAGTTTGCTGCCTATTGGAATAATCCACATTTCTCTTTTGCAGAGATAGATGTCACCCTGCCCATGAGTAAGAATTTGAATGGCTTGATATTGGATGACGTATATGATGACTTGACGGGTCGAGTAGATTATATCATCGATGCTGCCAGTAATGCGAGTCCTAACTTCTTCAAGCAGAAGCCTGTGGAGGTGATGAAGGCCAACATCAATGGCGTGGCGAATCTCATGGAGTATGGCTTGCGGCATGAGATGAGGCGCATGGTCTATGTCTCCTCGGGTGAAATCTATGGCGAGGGAGATGGCTCGGAGTTTACGGAGAAGAGCAGCGGCTATGTGGATTGTGCCTCTGTGCGTGCCTGCTATCCTTCGTCGAAACGAGCAGCCGAGACCCTCTGTGTGGCATACGGCGAGGAATATGATGCCGATGTGGTTATCGCCAGATTGAGCCATACGTATGGTCCGGGATTTACGGAGAGCGACAACCGTGTGTATGCCCAGTTTATCCGCAATGTGCTCCAAGGTGAGGATATTGTGCTGAAAAGCAAGGGTGAGGCATACCGCTCCTGGCTCTATGTAGTAGATGCAGCTCATGCCATCTTGCGCCTGCTTTTAGATGGCGAGAAGGGAAATGCCTATAATGTGGCTAACTCTGAATCGAATGTATCGATTCGAGAATTAGCAGAATTGATTGCGGCAAAAGCCAATAAGAAGGTCATCTTTGATATTCCTGAGGATGCCCAACAGGGAAATACGACTCCCATCACCAAGGCGACTTTCAATACAGACAAGTTGAAGGCTTTGGGATGGAAACCTTTGTTTGACCTGGAGCAAGGTTTGGAGCATACGTTACAGGAAGTGATTGCCAAATCTGATGAATAAGGCAATATAGGCTGATAGATAAGGTTACCAAACCGATATGATGCTTTCGTAAAAACTCTACGATAAGGCCATATACGATGAAATACAAGTTGGATTTAGTTAAATCTAACTTGTATTTCATGAAATCTAACTTATATTTGGTTAAATACAACTTGTATTTTATGGTATGCAGTAGGCTGCGTAAGGTTTGCCAATAGGGCGATGAGACTTATCCTCCCTATTGCTGAGTCTTATCCTCCCTATTTCAGTTTCTTCTTGATCTCGTCCCAAGTTTCCCTCTTCTCCATATTGAGGTAATAGCGCAGATGTTTCTCCACTCTCTGTTCCACAGGAGGGTATTGCATGTAGTCGCCGAAGAAGTGGCGGAGATAGGTGTCTGCTTGCTCAGGCAGGAGCACGGTGGTGTCCTCGAAAGGGAACTCCTTGCCTTTGCCGAGCCATTCCTTAGGGAATATCTCCTTGTAATGATAAGAACCTGTATATACCTGTACGTTTTTTGCTTTGTCGAAATCATAGAGATGGCTCAACTCATCCATCTGTTGGATGAGGCGGCGGCGAAGAATGGGGCGGAAGAAGAAGCCTGCCGTCTTGATGGCGAAGCGACCCCAAGTTTTCTTGTCGGACAATAAAGCCAAGTATTCGCCGAAGCTATTTCTGGTAGAAATAGCATTGAGTCGGTTGATGACTTTCACGTATTTGCGTTGTAAGGCCTTTGCCTTTTCTTCGTCATCGTCGGTGGCATCGAGTGGGAAGATGTCGATGAAGAGACCGATGACGCATGGGCGTTCTTTCTCCTCGATGAGCGTTGTGCTCTTATCTACCAACTTGGAGAAGTAGAGAGGGTAACGTTCGTTGTTGTAGGGTGTGACCACTTCGTATTTCCCGAAGTCTTCTTTTTGGGCAATCTCGATGAGACGGTCGTAGTCGGGACGTGGCATGATGACGTCGATGTCATCATCCCAAGGTATCATGCCATGGTGACGCACGGCTCCGATGGCAGTACCCGCGCAACAATAATATCTCAGGTGGTGGGTGTCGCAGATGTGGATGAATGCCTTCAATATGTCAAGTATCTTGGCATTCCATTCTTTCTTGATGTTCTTGATGTCCATGTTCTATTCTGTTTTGCTTTCATATACACGTTCATATTCTTTTTGCATCTTCTCGATGCTAAAGTTCTCTTGGGCATAGGCTTGCGCTTGCTTCCCCCAGAAGTTTCTATTGCCTTTGGGGATGACACTCTTGAATAAGTGCAGGTACTCGCCTATGTTATTGTGGTGAACTTTCAGTTCCCAGTCACCAGGAAGTGTGTCTTCCAGACCCTGTGCTGCATTGATGATGGGTGGTGTTCCTTCCATGCTTGCCTCGATGGAGAGCAGTGCCAATCCCTCATGCTCCGATGGCATCAGCAGGTAGTCGAAGGAGCCAAGGTATGAGGAAAGCCCGAACAGGGTGGGGTGGATGCTTGCGTTTCCTAAGTTGCTGATTTGCTCTGTAAGCCATCCTTTGAGTCGTCCTTCCCCGAATATATGGAACTGATATCTGCTATCGTCTTTCAGGCTTTGGATGATGGCGGCAAGGTGCTTGATGCCTTTCTGCTCTTCCATCCTACCTGCGAAGATGATGTTGGTCTTGGCCTTGTCGAGGTGGGGATAGAATCGCTTTTGGGGACTTGCGGCTACGCCATTATATATAATAGGTGGAATGGCTTGTGGATTGGCATGGGGGGCAGGGAGGTATTCGTCCTTGTAGTTCTTTTGCACCGAGGCTGAGATGGCGATGTTGGCTTGTCGGGCTTGCAGCCATTCTTCTACCTTCCTGCTCGTCTTCTTGAGTCCGTTCCAGAGGGAGGTGTTGTGGATGGTGCGTACCACTTGGCAGTGTGCAGTTGCCTTTGGGAAAAGATGGAATAGGCGATAGGTGCTCCATTCTGGAATCTCGCTGTGGCAGTGGATGATGGTTGGCTGGTATTTCCTGAAGAGAAAGATGAACCACAGAGGAAACAGCAGTGCAGCCATCTTCTCGAACAAATAGTGAAATGAGACCACGGGAACAGGGGAACGGTGGTAGTGGATGTGGGCTTGCTCCATCTCTTCGATGAATTGTCGTGTGAAGGCGGAACGCCCCCTGATGACTTCTACGATGTGGTATTCGAAGCCATCGCTCTTCGACTTGGCGATATTGAGAGCTACTCGTTCTGCTCCCCCCATCTCGAAATGGGATATGATGTGGAATATTCGTTTCATGCAGACAAAAGTAAGCAAAATATTTTGAACTTCAAACAAATAATGCTACTTTTGCACTCAAAAAGGCAAAAAATGGCAGAATCATTAAAAGATAAGACAGCTAAGGGGCTATTCTGGGGGGCTATGAACAGTGGCTCTACCCAGGTGCTCAATATTCTTTTCGGAATCTTCTTGGCACGTTTGTTGTCTCCTTCCGATTATGGTGTTATTGGTGTTCTTACCATCTTCACGGTCATCGCGGGCAATTTGCAGAGCAGTGGTTTTACGCAAGCGTTGGTCAATTTAGAGAAACCCACCCATCGAGACTATAACTCGGTTTTTTGGTTTAATATCATCGTGAGTTTTTCCATCTACGTGGTGCTTTTCTTCTGTGCGCCTTTGATTGCGGCGTTCTTTCATCAGCCATGCCTTGTTTGGCTGTCTCGTTTTGTATTCCTTGCTTTTTTCATTTCTTCGTTTGGCATCGTGCAAAACGCTTATATGTCAAAGAACTTGATGAATAAGGAGATTGCCATAGTCAGCTTCGTGGCACTGATAAGTTCCTGTGTCATCGGATTGGTGCTGGCACTTCTTGGGTTCGCCTATTGGAGCTTAGCCTGGCAGCAAGTGGTGTACATTGCGGTGCTCAACTTCGGCAGGTATTACTATACGGGTTGGCGGCCTTCCCTTGATATGGATTTCGGTCCCGTCAGGAAGATGTTCGGGTTCAGTGTCAAGTTATTAGTTACCAATATTATCAATACGTTGAGCAATCAGCTCCTTACTTTTATCTTTGGTCGTTTCTATGCCATCAGCGAGGTGGGCAACTATTCCCAGGCCTCCAATTGGAATACCAAGGCAAACTCGTTTATCACCAACACGATAGGGCAGATAGCCCAACCGATATTGGCATCGGTTAAGAATGATAAGTCCAAGGAACTTTTGGTGTTTCGCAAGATGTTGCGCTTCACTTCCTTCCTTTCTTTTCCCTTAATGTTCGGCCTGACGTTGGTGTCTCGCGAGTTCATCTTGGTCACGATACACGAGAAGTGGATAGAGAGCGTGCCTTTGTTGCAGGTGCTTTGTGTGAGCGGTGCCTTTATGCCTATCTACACGCTTTATCAGAACTTGGCCATCAGCAATGGCAGATCGGATGTGTATATGTGGTGTAACTTGGGTCAGATTATCGGATTGTTGGCCTTGGTATTGTGCTGCCATCGTTATGGTATGCTGCTGATGGTGGAAGCCTACACCTTGTTTATGATAGCCTGGTTGTTCGTATGGCAAGTCTTGATGCATCGTGTTTGTGGCTTGCGCCTGATGGATGTGCTCAAGGATACGGTGCCATTCATATTGTGCGCAGCTGCAACGATGGTGGCTACTTATTACCTTACCGTCGGTATCTCTAACATCTATCTCTTGTTGGTCGTGAGATTGCTATTGGCGATGGTCATCTATTTTGCCGTCATGAAATTGCTGAGGGTCAAGATGCTGGACGAGTGCTTGGCATATTATAGAAAGGCTATCAGACGCCGATAAGCTAAATAGATGTAGTTCACCTTCTTCACGCTCCATCCTTTTCTCATCAGATGGATGCAAAGTCGGCAGACGGCGTCCTTGATGGGGTACGTGCAGATGGCATCTACCTTCTTGAAGTCTATCTTGTTTTCTGCGGCACATCGGTATGCGTTCACCATTCCTATATCTACGCATCGGCGATATTTCCCGTCTTTGTCTTCTCGCTCGAAGAAGGAGGCTACCAGTTGGCAGGCCTTGAAATGGGAAATGAGGTTTTTCTCGGAGATGGCGTGGGTATAGGAGTTCAGGTTGTCGGTGCGATAATCATATACCACGTCATCGATAAACGCTCTCTTTGCGAAGTACATCGCCCTTGGCACTACAGCATAATCCTCGCTGTAGTCGATTCCCTCGATGCTTCTGATGTCGTGTTCCACCAAGAGGTTCCTGCGATAGAGCCTTCCCCAAATGCGGTTGGAGAGGATGTTCTGGCAGAGCATCCACCTGAGGTATTTTTCCTTTTTGATGTGATCTGGCATGATGGGGGTGGATGCTTTTCCATCTTTCCAGTAGGCATAGCCGCCGTCTATGATGTCTGCATGGCTTTCTTCAGCCTTTATTGTTAAGAGCTCGACGGCGTTCGACGGCAACATGTCGTCGCTGTCCACGTGCATGATGTATTCTCCTGTGGCTGCTTCAAAGGCTGTGCGTCGTGCTGCCCCTAACCCTTTGTTGTGCTCGTGCCTGATGAGGAGTATGTCCTCTTTTCGGTCGGGGTAGTCTTCCATCACGCTCTGGAGTATCTCGATGCTTCGGTCCTTGGTGCAATCATCCACAAAGATGTATTCGATGGAGGTGTAGGATTGGCTGAACAGGGACCGAGCGCACTGTTCGATGTAGTTTTCCACCCCATAGATGGGGATGAGCAATGATATTTTCTTCATGATTCTTGCGTGGTATTCTAATGAGGGCTGAGCCGTATTCTAATGGTGGTAGAAGTGTATTCTAATAATGATAGAGATGCTGGAATATCAGCGTTCCATTGTAGCAGAGCAGGAATACGCTGAGTATCATCAGGGTCGTGCGCAGTAGCGATAGGCCTTTTGGGCTCTTATGCTGTAGGTGCTTCAGCCAGAAGCCGATGGAGATGGGGATGATGAAAGCCCAGTGGGCAGTCATGATATAGACCTCGTTGAGCCCGAACCCCAACCCGAAGTGGATGATGACATCTGTTGCCACGCAACTAACTATCATCCAGAAGAACTTCGACTTGCGGCTCATCCATGCTCCTATGCCAAAGAGCATGACGACAAGTGCCTCAAAAATGTATTGTACTGGTGAGTCGTAGCTGACGAAGACTGGACGATGTTGCCCGATGTCTTCCAACAGGTGGTTTCTGTGCAGGATAATAGATTCCCCGAACCAGTTTTCCACCAATGAGCGAGGACGTGAGACAGACAGATTTGCCCATGCCCAGACTCCCTCTTTCTTGATTTGCTTGCCGTTGAGGTCTTTCCAATGCTGTTGCTGCTTGGCTATCTTAGCCTTGAAGGTGCTGTCTTTGGCGGCACGTTGTTGTACGATTCTCTGACCTTCCTCCTTGTGTGGCTTGATGAAAGCCTCATTTTGCCAGATGGCGAGTGTGCCGATGGCAAGGGTAGGAAGAATACACCCTAAGACGAGAAAATACTTGCGAAAGAAATGTTTGCCATTGTTGAAGAGGGCGCAGATAAAGGTCTTGGCTCCATTGCTCAGTGTCACGCCCGCCGTCAGGAAGAATAGTAGGGCGCATTGCCAGATGGGCATCTCTTCCTTTTTCTTGAGGTGGATGCCGGCGACATAGAAAGTCATGGTGAGAAAAAACAGCGAGATACCGAAATGGTCGGGAGCAAAGGCTGACACCATGATGTAGCCGAACGAGAAAAAGAAGGCGCTCAACACGTTGGAGTCGAGCTTGCCCAAGTCCATGACTTCCCTAAAAATGCGGCGCATGAAGAGAAAGGCATAGCAGGAGAGCACCACCATCACGATGGCCACGATGAGGGTACTGAGATTCTTGCCCGTCAGTTCCATCTGCCAATGGTTGACGAGATAGAAGGGATACCAAAGAAACTGTAGCAGGGGATGGCGGAACTCCGTGTAGTAGCCGTCCCACTTGGACAAAGTGAGGTAGGTGTAGAAGTCGAAACCTGAGATTTCGAAGTCTCTGCTGAATATCGTCCAAAAACCTTTGTGCCCTCCATTCATGAACTGTTCGTGGTGGTAAACTACCATCAGGGCATTGAGCATGACAAAAAGGACAAATGCCACGAGCAGCGGCATCCTCTCCTCCCTATTTATCTTGAATAGATTCTTCATTTTTATGATCATATATATTTTATCTTGGAATCGAAAAGACTTTCCGTAGTGTGTCTTTCCGTTTCTATAGCATGTAGTCGATGAGCAGATAGCCATTGCTTATCCATAGATAGAGGGTGAGAGCGAGCAGCAGAGCCCTGACGCTCCATCTCTTCTTTGGGAAAGATGGGCTGGCGCTCTCCTTTGGAGTCATCAGGTAGCCGATGGCTATCGGGATGGCATACATATAGTGTGCCGTCATGATATATACCTCGTTGATGCCGAAGCCCAATCCGATGTGGAGGGCGAAGTCCATGAGGAAGAATGTCATGGTCAGCCATAGAAAACGGGACTTTCTGCCCGCCATGATGCCGAGCAAGAAAAGTAGGATGATGCAAGCTTCCACCACGTAGTTGATGGGTGATTGGTATTTCACGATGACAGGGCGGTTGCGCAATACGTCGCCCAAGAGGTTTTTCTGGTGCAGCATGATGCTCTCCCCGAAGAAGTTCTCTATCAGGGTCTCGCTTCTTGATGTGGATTTGTCTGTCCAGCTCATGAATCCCGTCTTGGCGATAGGCTTGCCCGTGTTCTTGTTCCATATCTTTTTATGGTCACGGACGTATTTCGCGTGAGCTTTTTCTTTGATGATCTGCTTTACTGCGGCTTCTATCTGGGCGGAGTCTTTTACCTGGGCAGTGTCCCGATATTGTTCGTAAATCTTCTGCTTGTCCTCAGCCGCTTTCTTTTTCTTGGCTTCGCTGCGTGCCATCTCCTTGGGCCATTCATAGGTGCGGTATTCCCATTGTGCGAAAGCCCAGATGAGAGCTACCGGCACGATGACTCCCCAAAAGAGGTATTTGGGGTGAAAGAACTTTTTTCCATTTGTGAAGAGGGCGGCAAGGTAAGTCTTCAAACCATTGTTGAGCGAAACGCCAGCGGTGAAAATGAAGAGCAAGATGGTTTGCCATATGGTCAGTTTCCTGCCTTTTTTTATGCAAACGCCTGTGATGTAGAGGGTACAGAGCAGAATCGTCATGGATATGATGAAATGGTCGGGTACCATTGCGGATATCATGACGTAGGCAAAGGAGAAGTAGAACGCCGACAAAAGGTTGGCATCCCATCGCTCTATGCCGATGACCTCCCTGAATATGCGATATAGAAATACAAATGAGTAGAAGGCGCAGAATACCAAGATGGCTCCTACGATATATTGCACGCCATTGCAACCCGTGAGCATCATCCATGCTTGGTTGAGTTGGTTTGGGATGTACATGAAGAAAGCCAACAGTGGGTGCCGATATACATTGTATTCCGTGTTCCATTGGGAAACGGCTGCGTATGTCAAAGGGTCAAAGCCTGCCACATGGAAAGCCTTGACAAATAGCTTATGGTAGTTCTCCGACAATTGCGAGAACTGTGCGTTGTACTTGATGATGGTCAGCGCATTGAGCAAAATAGCTACAATCAGAGCGATTGCCGCCGATGTCCTTTCCTCTTTCTTTATCTTAAAAATATCGAATACCTTTTTCATGAATAAGTTCAGTTGGCTTGTTGATCGAATGCTGTTTCTTCACTCTTCGTTCTTCACTCTTCACTTTTTAAGGAAGAACCTTACGAGCAGGAAGTTGACCGGTATGCAGATGCAGAGCGTAGGAATCATGGCTATCTGTTTGGCTAATCCCAAACCAACAAAGAGGTTGAGGAAGAGTGTCTGCATACTGTAGTTCACGATATGTGAGAACGTGAAACCAGCCCCTCGCTTGGCATTGGCTTTCACTTTGAAGGTGTAGCGGGTGCTTGCAATGAAGTTGAAGATGAAACTGAGAATATAAGCCAGTGTGTTGGCAACAGTAGCCAGTGTGTGGTCGCTGTTTCCCAATGCAGGGATAAGGTTTGCCAGCAGCGGCATGGCTGCAAGATAAATGACGTATTGCAGGACGGTAGCAATACCACCCACGATTGCAAAACGGACGACCTCGCCAAGTTTCTGACGCTTGGCGAGGTCTATCTGGTTATATTTTTCCTTGATATTCATATACTAATGTCTATCGTACAGGATGAGTCTTGGGTCTGAAAGGTCTGGATTATCCGTAGATAACCTTACCGTTCTCGTCCTCATAAGGAGCCAGATCCTTGGCATACTGGTTCATGGCACGGAGGCTCATACCCATTGATGAGAAACCACCATCGTGGAAGAGGTTCTGCATGGTTACCTTGCGGGTGAAGTCAGAGAACATCATCACGCAGTAGTTAGCGCAATCCTCAGCTACGGCGTTTCCGAGTGGAGACATCTTGTCGGCGAAGTCCATCATGTTCTCGATATCCTTGATACCCTTACCTGCTGTTGTAGCTGTAGGGCTCTGAGAGATGGTGTTGATACGCACGTGCTTCTCACGACCATAGATGTAACCGAAGCTGCGGGCGATACTTTCGAGCATGCTCTTGGCATCAGCCATATCGTTGTAACCGAAGAATGTACGCTGAGAAGCTACGTATGTGAGAGCTACTACAGAACCCCACTCGTTGATAGCATCCAACTTCTTGGCTACCTGCAACATCTTGTGGAAAGAGATAGCAGAGATGTCCAATGTCTTGTTCAGGAAGTTGTAGTCGAGGTCATCGTATGTACGATGCTTGCGAACGTTAGGGCTCATAGCTACAGAGTGGAGCACGAAGTCGATTTTGCCACCGAGTTTCTCCTGAGCCTCTGTGAATACCTTTTCCAAGTCTTCTACGCTAGTCGCATCAGCTGCGATGATAGGAGCGTTGATCTGTTCAGCGAGCTTATCCAGCGTACCCATACGCAAAGCCATAGCTGTATTACTAAGTGCGATAGTAGCACCCTCTTCAGCAGCCTTTACAGCTACTTTCCAAGCGATTGATTCCTCATTGAGGGCACCGAAGATGATGCCACGCTTGCCTTTTAACAAATTGTGAGTCATTGTTATCTTAATACTTTTGTTTAATAATAACGGCTTTCCTTCTTATATATAATAAGGTATAAGACCGTCTGTCTTACCTTGCCGTTGAAATCGTGCGCAAAATTACGAAAAATGTGCAATATAAGCAAGCTTTTTCGATAAAAAGTGATGTAAACGTTTTCTTTTTCGGCAAGTTCTCAATAGAAGTGCAAAAATCTGAGGGGGTTCAGGCTTAATAATCTATACCTGAAAACACCGAGGGGTTTGGGGGCGAGTAGCC
>OBAI01000292.1_pt1 | contig 59622 bp, 69 predicted proteins | sample 1517461 | NCBI WGS metagenome assembly OBAI01 (sample SAMN04571696, study PRJEB22368) | human gut metagenome | biome: human gut; material: stool | host: Homo sapiens | place: Luxembourg | collected 2012-06-29
TCGGGGCGGGTGGTGGCCAGCTCCAGCATCTCACCGGTCTCCTTGACCGGGTACAGCAGATGCCAGAAGCTGCCGTCCTTCTCCTCGTACTCCACCTCGGCGTCAGAAATGGAGGTGTTGCAGTGGGGGCACCAGTTGACCATGCGGTTGCCGCGGTAGATCAGGCCCTTGTCGTACAGGCGCACGAACACTTCCTTGACCGCCTCAGAGCAGCCCTCGTCCATGGTAAAGCGCTCGCGGTCCCAGTCGCAGCTGCTGCCCAGCTTCTTCAGCTGGCTGACGATGCGGTTGCCGTACTTGGTCTTCCAGGCCCAAGCGCGCTCCAGAAAGCCGTCGCGGCCCACCATCTCCTTGGTCAGGCCCTCGGCACGCATGGCCTCCACGACCTTGGCCTCGGTGGCAATGGAAGCGTGGTCGGTGCCGGGCACCCACAGGGCGGCATAGCCCTGCATCCGCTTGGTGCGGATCAGGATATCCTGCATGGTGTTGTCCACCGCATGGCCCATGTGCAGCTGACCGGTGACGTTCGGAGGGGGCATAACGATGGTGTAGGGTTTCTTGTCGGGGTCGGCCTTCGTGTGGAAGTAGCCGCCGTCCAGCCAGAACTGGTAGATGCGGTCTTCCACCTGGCTGGGATCGTACTGTTTTGCGAGTTCTTTCATAGGGTCCTCCCAGTAAAAATTGGTGAAGTGGGACGAAAAAAGCCGCCCCACGGAACGTTCCATGGGACGGCTGTGTAAATTTACATACCGCGGTACCACCCAAATTGCGCAGAAAGCTTCTGCGCCCCTTGATGCCCCGGTAACGTAGGGCAGCTCCGAGAGCGGCTCACCGGCTCCCGGCTCACCGCTCCTGCTCCAAAGTGACAGCACACTGCCGGGCCGTACCGGGCTCACAGCAAAGTACCCGGCTCTCTGAACGGCAAAAACAGCGCGCACTCTTTTTCAACGCATTTATAAAAAGAATATAGCGTTTTTTGTGCGGTTTGTCAATTACTTTTTTCTATATCAGAATTTGTTCTGCTGCGTCCTGTGGTTTCGGCCCCATTCGTGAAAAACGCAAATCCGGCAGACCGCAGTCTGCCGGATTTGCTCTATAACAAAACTATTTTTCCGCTAAAGATGGCCAGAGTGCAACAGCGACGACCGCTGCCTGTGGCAGAAACAGGGAGAAACTGTTGGGGCAGCGGCCTGCAAGATGCGAGTGCCGCTCCAAGGCACGAAGCAGACGCAGGGTGCCGCAACCCGTAGGCGTCGGCCATTTTAATCTGCGATTACTTCTTCCTTCAGCCGTGCAATGAGCCGCTCCATCAGGGCCACACGGTTGAAGGGGGTCATCAGGTAGAAGCCGTCGGCATAGGGGGCAGCCGCAAGTGCCGCCTGCACCGAAACTTCCAGCCCCAGTTCTTCGCCCTGGGCACGGTCCAGCCCGGCAAAGCGGTCAATGATGGCCTGTTCCACATGGATGCCGTTGATCTCGTTTTCCATAAAGATGGCGTTGCGCTGGCTCACCACCGGCATGATGCCCGCCAGCAGTTTGGCTTTTTCGCCCAGCGTCTCCCGGGCCTTTTTCAGGTTCTCCACTGCCTGCGCCGACAGCACCGGCTGGGTGAGGAAGCCGCTCATGCCGTTTTCCATCTTTTCCACAGCGCGGCGCAGCTCTACATCAAAGTTGCGGGCGTTCAGGTTCAGTGCGCCGAACACCGTCATGGGGCTGGGCATCTCCCTGCCCTCCCCGGCCAGCGAGACGATGTACTGCGCCAGCTTGCGGGAGTTGAACTGGTACACGTTCTTCACCTCGTCGCGCTCGGCGGTGGGGATGGGGTCGCCGGTGATGGCCAGCACCTCCCGCACGCCCTCGGCGTACAGGCCCAGCAGCAGGGCCTTGGTGGCGTTCAGGTTGCGGTCGCGGCAGGTCATGTGGGGCAGCACGTTCAGCCCCAGCTCCCGGTGCACCCGGCAGGCCACCAGCGAAGAATCCATCCGCGCCCGGGCAATGGGGCAGTCCGCAATGGTCAAAAGGTCCGCCCCGGCGGCCTGCAGGCGGCGGGCACCATCCAGATAGCCGGTCAAGTCGGCATCCTTGGGACTGTCCAGCTCAATGGCAATGACCTTTTTCCCTGCGTTCAGCTTGCGCAGGAAGGCGTCGTCTTTTTCCACTTCCGGCTTCGCAGGGGTGGAAACTTCTGCCACCGGGGCGGCAGGCAGTGCTTCCGGCAAAGCATCCAATGCCGTGCGCAGGGCCGCGATGTGCTCCGGCGTCGTGCCGCAGCAGCCGCCCAGAATGCGCACATCTGCACATTCTGCCGCGATGCGGGCCAGCTCCCGGGCAAAATATTCCGGCCTGCCCTGGTACTGCACCCGGGTGCGGGTGACTACCGGGTAGCCTGCATTGGGCATGACCGAAAGCGGCAGCTTCGTCCCGCCCAGCCGCTGCACCAGCGCGCGCATGGCACCCGGAGCCGACACGCAGTTCAGTCCCACAGCATCCACCACGCCGCTCTCAGTCATACGGCGCACAAGCTCCGCGCAGTGGCGGCCCTCGCGGGTATAGCCGTCCGGCAGCACCGCAAAGGACACCAGAATGAAGGCGTCCGGCACCGTTTTTTTGATGTGCTGTGCTGCTTCAGTCACGCCGGTGTCGGTGCTGAGAGTTTCAAACAGGAAGTTCTTCGCGCCCAGCGCGGCGAACCGGTCCGCCAGCGCGATGTACAGCTGTGCAGCAGGCTGGGCTTCGGTGTCCGGGGCCGGACCGATGTCGGCAAACACCGCCGCGCCGGTCTCGGCGGCAGCCTGCACCGCCAGCTTCCAGCCCTCGTCGGCCAGCGCTTCCCACACCGGGTTCTGCGCCGCCGCCATGCGGGGCAGGCCGAAGGTGTTGGTTTTGACGGCATCCGCACCCGCCGCCAGATAGGCGCGGTGCACAGCCTGAATGCCCTCCGGGTCCAGCAGGTTCGCCTGCTCGCACTCCTGACCGGGCGCAGCTTTATAATAGGTGCCCATGCCGCCGTCGAACAGCAGCGGGCGTTTTTTCAGAATTTCGCGCACATCCTTCATGGTGGGGTCTCCTTTTTCCCTAGAAAAGTAGTCGGTTTTAAGTGTAATGCACAAAAGCGGTCCGGTCAAGCATTTTTTCGCCGTCATGCTTGCAGGAACGCCAAATTTGTGCTATCCTATGCATACTTTATAAATTGGGGAGGTGTGCGCCATGCGCCATACAGGAACGCAGGAGCTGGAAACGAACCGGCTTTTGCTGCGCCGCCTGCTGCCGGAAGATGCCGGGCAGATGTACCAGAACTGGGCATCCGACCCGGAGGTGACCCGCTGGCTGCGGTGGGAACCCCACAAAAACGAGCTGGAAACGGTGGGCCTGCTGGCCGCCTGGGCCACCCTTTACCCGAGCCCGGACTACTACCAGTGGGCCATTGTGGAGAAAAGCAGCGGGCAGGTGTTCGGCAGCATCAGCATCTTCAACGCCCTGCTGGGTGACCCGGCACAGAAAGCGCTCTGGCCGCAGCTGGACTGCGCAGACGGCGTGTGGGAAGCAGGCTACTGTCTCGGACGGGCGTGGTGGAACAAAGGCTTTGCCACCGAAGCGCTGCGGGCCGTGGCGGACTACTGGTTCACCCAAACGGACGCTCCCTTCCTCACCTGCTGCCACGCCAAAGGCAACCCCGCCAGCGGCCGGGTGATGGAAAAAGCGGGCTTTGTGTACCACCACGACTCGGTGGACCACAAATTCGACGGCACCCCGGTGGAGTGCAAAAGTTATCTATTAACAAGAGCGCATTATCAAAGAAAGGACTTATTTTGAGCGAACTTTACGATATTTTAGTGGAAACACCCCCGACGAAGGTCATCCTGCTGGCACTGGATCAGGGCCTGTGGGATTGTGACCGCAGCCTGGCAGAGCTTTCTGCCCTGTGCGAAGCCAACCACATGGAGGCCGTGGCGCAGGTGACCCAGAAGCGCCAGACCCCGGAGACCGGCATCGTGCTGGGCAGCGGCAAGCTGGAAGAAGCCAGCCTTGCTGCCGAGACCTTGGGTGCCGAGTGCGCCGTGTTTGACGGCGAGCTGACCGGCAGCCAGATCCGCAACATCTCCAACGCACTGGGCGGGCTGGAGGTCATCGACCGCACCATGCTCATTCTGGAAATCTTCCGCAGCCGCGCCGTCACCAATGAGGGCAAGCTGCAGACCGAGCTGGCCCTGCTGCGCTACCGCCTGCCACGCCTGCAGGGCATGGGCGAGGCGCTCAGCCGTCAGGGCGGTGGTGGTGGCGGCGGCGGTGGTGCACGCCGTGGTGCCGGTGAGACCAAGCTGGAGCTGGACCGCCGCCATGTGCACGCCCGCATCGACGCGCTGGCCGAAAAGCTGGCCGAGATGGAAAAGCGCCGGGGCGAGAGCCGCAAAGCCCGCGCCAAGACCGGCATGCCGGTGGTAAGCCTTGTGGGCTACACCAATGTGGGCAAATCCAGCCTGATGAACGCCCTGTGCGGCCCCAGTGTGGCCGAAGCAGACATGCTGTTCGCCACGCTGGACCCCACCAGCCGCAAGCTGGTGCTGCCCAGCGGCATGGCCGTGCTGCTGGTGGACACGGTCGGGTTTGTCTCCCGCCTGCCGCACAATCTCGTGGAAGCGTTCAAATCCACATTGGAAGAAGCCGCATGGTCGGACGTGATCGTCCGTGTGGCCGATGCGGGCGACGAGCAGCGCGAAGAACAACTGGCCGTCACCGACGAAGTGCTGGACGGGCTGGACTGCACCGACATCCCCCGCCTGACCGTGTACAACAAATGCGATAAGTCCAACAGCATGAGCTTCGACCCGGACATCCTGCTCACCAGCGCCAAGACCGGCTACGGCCTGGACAAGCTGCTGGCAAAGCTGGACGAAGTGCTCAGTGACCGGGTGCACACCCTGCGGGTGCTGCTGCCCTACGATAAGCTGGGTCTTGCCGCCCCCATGCGGGAGCGCGGCAGCGTGCAGGTGGAGGAGTACCGGGAGGACGGCCTGTATCTGGAAGGCATCGTAAAAACCGAAGACCTGCACTGCTTTGAAGGATATCTGGTCTGAACCTGAACAAGATTTTGCGAAAATGCCGTGCGCGATTTGTACAAAAACGCCTTTGCATTTTTGGTGCTGTTTCTGATAGAATAAAGCCATAACGAGTGGCAGTAACTGCGTAAATCCAGTTGCTGCCGCTCGTTTTCTTTTTTGCCCAAAAACAAAGGAGGAAATGCTTTTATGCAAACCAGTTCGCAAAATAAAATGGCGGTGCAGCCCATTGCACCACTGATGTTCCGCATCGGCCTGCCCATCGTGCTGTCCATGATCCTGCAGGCCGCCTACAACGTGGTGGACAGCGCCTATCTTGCCCGCATGACCACCGGCGGCGAGGATGCCCTCACCGCCCTGAGCCTTGCCTTCCCGGTACAGCTGTTCATGGTGGCGGTGTCCATCGGCACCGGCGTGGGCACCAACGCCCTGCTGGCAAAACTGCTGGGGCTGGGTGACCGGGGAAGTGCCAACCGCACCGTGGGCAATGCGCAGATGCTGGCCATCATCCTCTCTGCTGTGTTCATGCTGTTCAGCCTGCTGGGCGTGCGGCCCTATGTGTACTCGCAGAGCGCAGGCGGCAGCATCAGCCCGGAAGTGCTGGACATGGCCATTGATTATCTGCACATCTGCTGCGGCGTCCCCTTCGGCATCGTGCTGTTCTCGGTGTACGAAAAAGTGCTGCAGGCCACGGGCCGCTCGCTGTATTCCACCATTGCACAGATCGCCGGTGCTGTGGTGAACATCATCCTGGACCCCTTCCTGATCTACGGCTGGTGCGGCCTGCCGGAGCTGGGCGTACGCGGTGCCGCATGGGCCACCGTCATCGGTCAGCTGGTCAGCATGGGGCTGGGCCTTGCATTCCATCTGCACTTAAACGTCGAAATCAAAAACAACTTCTGCTATTTCAAACCCGACCGCCGCACCATTCTGGGCATTTACGCCATCGGCCTGCCTGCCATCATCTCGCAGGCGCTGCTCACCGTCATGACCTACTCGCTCAACCTCATCCTCGGCGGCATCCCGCAGGTGGGCCAGAACGCCGTCACCGTCTACGGCCTGTACTATAAAATTCAGCAGCTCATCATCTTCGCGGCTTTTGGCGTGCGCGACGCCATCACGCCCATCGTCTCCTTCAACTACGGCGCACAGAACCGCCAGCGCGTGAAGGACGGCATCCGCTGGGGCCTGATCTATACGTCCATCCTGATGCTGGCAGGCTGTCTCAGCGTGGAGCTGTTCGCCGCCCCGCTGGCCGGGCTGTTCTCGCTGTCCGAGACGACCTTACCCATGTGCATCGACTGTATGCGCATCGTCTCGCTGGGCTTCGTGTTTGCCGGGCTGTGCATTGCCTTTCAGGGCGTGTTTCAGGCATTGGAATGCGGCATCGAATCGCTGGTGATCTCGCTGTGCCGTCAGGTGCTCTTTGTTCTGCCGCCGGTGTGGCTGCTGAGCCGGATGGTGACCGGGGCTGGGAACGTGCGCATCGTCTGGGTGCCGCTGGCCGTCGGCGAAATGGTCACGCTGTGCATTGCACTGGTGATGTTCCGCCGGGTGAAGAAAAGCAGGGTCGATTCCATTCCGGAATAATTGAGAGCATTCAGAATTGCCTCCGCCTACGGGTTGCGGCACCCTGCGTCTGCTTCGTGCCTTGGAGCGGCACTCGCATCTTGCAGGCCGCTGCCCCAACAGTTCCTCCCTGTTTCTGCCACAGGCAGCGGTCGTCGCTGTTGCACTCTGGCCATGTTTAGCGGAAAATTATTTTTAATTTGAAACCCAGAAACGCCTGCGGGCGTTTCTGGGTTTCGTTTTCACCGGGAAGGGGTCGTAGATAGTAACAGCACCTGACTGCGCCGACTCCCTGTGGGAGCATCCGCACAGCCGTTCCCCATGTGCCGCAGCGCACATCATTTTGCAACGCAAAACATCATCTGCGTCAGCAGACATCATGCCGCAGGTGCATCATTCTTCAAAAAATCCCCAACAAACACAAAAACCCGCCTGGCAGCGGGTTTTTGTGTATAGAGGGGTGGGAAAGTATATAAAGTGGTGAATCTCAATTTTTAAGGGGGCAGGCGCTTTTGGTTTGGCGCTGCCTTGCATGATGTATTATACGCCTTTTTCTTTTCTTGTCAAACAAATTTTTCCGTTTTTGCTTTAAATTAAGTCTTTACTTTTCCGGCAAAACTTTATATAATTAACACAAAGCCAAATCCGACCGACCTTTTCTGTTCTTTGTGCTTTTGCCACAACAATAAAACTTTACTTTCAAAAAATTTTATACATTCCAACATATTTTCAAAGGAGAATTCCCATGGACGATCTGGATCGCAAGATTCTCTCCCTTCTGGCCAAAAACGCCCGGATGCCGGTGAAGGAGATCGCCGAGCAGGTGTCGCTCACCAGCCCCGCCGTTTCCAGCCGCATCCACAAGCTGGAGACCGACGGCATCATCAGCGGCTACACCGTCACCCTCAACCGCCCCGCCGACCGCATGTATGTGGATGCCCTCATCAGTCTTTCGGTGGCTCCCTCCAAGCAGGATGCCTTTCTGGAGCTGCTGCAGAGCAGCAAGGAAGTGCTGCAGTGCTACCACGTCACGGGTGCATACACCTTCCTTGTCAAGGTGAGCTGCGGCAGCATGCCCCAGCTGGAACACCTGATCCTGCAGTTCCAGAAGCTGGGCACCACCAGCACCCAGATCATCCTTTCCACGCCGGTGAACCACGGCGAGCTGGATGCCCTTATGCTGTAACGCTGTTCATAAAATGGTTACGTTTGCGGTGCAATTCTGCCGGGGTGTTCTTTCGTATTATGGATAGCAGGCGCAAAACAGCACACAATAGCTTCAAAACCGCTGCGCCCGCTTTCACACGAAGATTTTCACACACGAAAGGACTTCATTTATGAAACGTATCATTGCTTCCCTGCTTGCCGGTCTGTGCCTGCTTGCTCTGGTGGGCTGCTCTGCCGGCAGCAAGGCCGACTCTGCCGCCCCGAAGGACTACTCCCAGATCATCCACGATGCCCGCACCGACGAGGACAACGAATACGATATGATCTTCACCAAAGGTGAGGACGGCAAATTCACCGCCATCGACGGCTACAGCGCCGAGTACGACGCCGACCAGCTGGACGACGAGGTGAAGAACATGATCCTGCCCCTGCTGAACCTGGAAGACGACATGTACACCGACCTTGCCGCCTCTGTCTCCTCCATGATGGTGCGCAGCTACGCCGTGGCCATCGTGAAGCCTGCCGAGGGCAAGACCGACGCCGTGAAGGCCGCGCTGGAAGCCTATGTGGCCAGCGAGCAGCAGTCTATGGAGCACTACCTTGAGGACCAGTATCAGATCGCCAAGGCCGCCACCGTGACGGTCGCCTCCACCGGCGAAGTGGTCCTTGTCTGTGCCGAGGACCACGACACCCTGCTGGCCAACATCGAAAAAGCCCTCGCTGCCTGATTTTTTGCTGTATGGAAGCCGCGTCCCGCCGGGATGCGGTTTCTTTTTGCGTGCAGATATGCTATACTGTCTGCGTGAACGTGCACAAAGATACAGGAGTATTTATGGTTAAAGCGACGATCGTTATCCCGAATATCAACGGCAAGGGCTGGCTGAAGGATTCCATCGAGTCGGTCTACGCCCAGACCGAGCAGAGCTTCCGACTCATCGTGGTGGACAACGGCTCCACCGACGAAAGCCTGGAGCAGGCCCGCAGCTACTGCAGCCGCGAAAACTTCACCCTCATCGAAAACGGCACCAACACCGGCTTTTCCCACGCGGTGAACCAGGGCATCGCCCTGGCCGACAGCGAATATGTGGTGCTGTTCAACAACGACGCCTTTGCCGAGCCCCAGTGGCTGGCCGAGCTCATCCGCGCCGCAGAGTCGGACCCCAAGATCTTCGCGGTGCAGAGCCTGATGATCCGCCACTTTGACCGGGAACTGGCCGACGATGCGGGCGACTACGTCACCTGGATGGGCTTTGCCTGCAAGACCGGCGACGGCCGCCGGGCCAGCCGCTACACAAAGCAAAAGCGCATCTTCTCGGCCTGCGGCGGCGCGGCCCTCTACCGCAAGAGCATTCTGGACGAGATCGGCACCTTTGACGAGAACTTTTTCGCCTACTTTGAGGATGTGGACCTGAGCTGGCGCGCCAACAACGCGGGCTACAAAAACATCATCTGCCCCACCGCCAAGTGCTACCACATCTGCGGTGCCAGCACCGGCGCGGTGCGCTACAACGCCTTCAAGAGCCAGCAGAGCGGCCGCAACAGCATCCTGCTGCCACTCAAAAACGAACCGCTGCTGATGCTGCTCCTCAACTTCATCCCGCTGGCCGTGGGCTACCTGCTCAAGTGCTACAAGTTCCACAAGCAGGGCTTCGGCGAGGCGTGGGACAAGGGCATGCACGAAGCCTTTGCCCTGCTGAAAAACGGCCAGCTGGGCAAGCGTCCCTTCCGGCTGAAAGACCTGCCGCACTACATTCGGATGGAGCTGTGGATGATCTGGAACATGGTGCCGTATCTGTGGTACCGGCTGGTGGTCGTGAAATTCGACCTGAAATAACGTACAAAAAGCCCGGGTGTGAGACTCCTCACATCCGGGCTTTGCGTTTGCTGTTTTTTACGCAGCCGGGCTGGCGGCGCTGTCATCCGCCTGCGCTTCGGTGCTGTCGGCTCCCTCGTCCAGGCTCTGGGCGTCTGCAGCGTCCTCGGCGGCGGTGCTGTCCGCGGCGGCACTGTCGGCAGAGTCCGAACCGGCTGCGGCAAGGATGGCGTCGTTCACGTCGCTCTCGGCCATGGGCTCCGGCTGGCTTGCCAGCGAAGCCGTATCGGTGCTTTCGGGCTTGGTGTCGCTCTCGGTCAGGCCGGTGAGATACCAGCTGCCGCTCTGGCGCTCGAACAGATAGTCCATATATTTGGTGGGCGTATCCGAAGACGAGTTGATGATGCTGTCATCGGTGCTGGTGGTGGGGATGTAGCCCACCGTGACGTGCAGCTTGCCGCCGCGCTTGAACAGTCTGGTGACCGTTGCGCGGTAATAGCCCACCGTGCCGGTGACCGGGATCTTGTAGCACTGGGTGGATTCATCGAACTCGATGGTCATATCCTCCATGTCGAAGCTGCGGTGGGTGAGCTTGAAGCCCGGGCCCAGCAGCTTTGCCAGATAGGCGTCCACATCCACCGAGGGCAGCAGCAGCTGTTCGGTGTCGGGGTCGGTGTTGTAGTTGTCAAAGCCGCCCTGGGTCTCCTGGATGCTGTAGATGCAGCCCCAGACGGCCGCCTCGCGCAGGGTCAGGTCGTCGATGTTCTCAATGCCGTCAAAGGGCATGGGGTCAAACAGCACGAGGCCTTCCAGCTTATCTTCGTATTCCTGCTTCTGGGCAGTGTCGTCGAACAGGTTCGCCACCAGCCCCACACCGGCGCGCAGCACCGTGACAAAACCGACGAGCACCAGCACAGCCACCAGCAGCCCCAGGGCCTGACGGCCTCGGCGGCGCTGCTGCCGTGCGTGTTCTTCGGGGGTAATATAATGTTTCATAGTTATTTTATCTCCCAGCGTTCAATGCTTTACAGCTCAGTATACCACATACTGCCGCGTTGTGCAAAACATTGGCCGTGGTTTTTTTGTGAAAGTGCGTGCAATACCCGTTTATTCCCAGGTTTTCCACACGTCCGGCTGGTAACCCACGGTGGCCTTGCGGCCGTTGCGCACGACGGGCGTTTTGAACAGCTGCTGGTTCTCAAAGAGCTTATCCTCTTTCTGCCAGTCCACCAGCGCGTCCAGCAAAGCCAGGGTCTGCTTGTCCTTGGCATTGGGGTCCACCAGCTTTTCCCAGCCGCCCAGCGCGCGGGAAACGTTCTCGAACTCGCCGCGGCTCATGCCTTTTTCCTTCAGGTCGATCATCTGGAACTTGATGCCCCGCTCCTTGAAATAGCGCTGGGCCTTTTTGGTGTCAAAGCACTTGGTGGTGCCGAAGATCTGAATATTCATGGTATCGCCCTCCTGAATCTTTATTGTACCATAAATTTTTCTACTCTGCAACGCTCTGAAACGCCCAAATACTGAACATTTCAGCCCTTTGAAGTTCGGTGAAATCGGGGTTATTAGTAACATAGTAGAAACACGCAAAAAAGGCCCTTCCAGCTTGAACCGGAAGGGCCTTTTCTCATGGTCAGGTTTTGGTGGCGTAGTCAAGGGAAATCCACCCGGCACCGCTTTTCAGTTTGCCCCACTTGGACGCACCTTTGCCGGTGCTTTCAGCTACGATGGTATAAATACCGGGCTGGATGTAGCCGGTTGCACCGTAGTTTGTGCCGGGGCCTTTACGGATATTCAGGTTGGTGATCTTCACCCGCACATGGTAAGGGGTCACGGTGGCCCCTGTGGTGCCGCCTGTGGGCTTTTCTGCGGCTGGGGGTGTAACTACTACCCCACCACCATTGGAAGCGCCCTGAAGCCTTCTGTTGACTTCTGCGGCAATCTCCCCGTGTCTGGAATAAAGATATTCCCCCGGACAGGCTTTGTTGGCGAAGTCACGATGAACGGTCATGTTGCATCCGTTCCGATGGTTCACACGATCATTCTTGTTCGTACTCCACACCAACTTCTTGATCCCGTTGCGCTTGCAAATATCCGTTACCAAATCCAACAGGGCCGCATAAGCCTTGGCGGTGACGGCGTAAGGGTGGGTGGTGTCGGAAGCAACTTCAATGGTGATTGCCCGGTTGTCATTGGTGCCGTTGCTGGAACACCAAGAACGATCCTTTTCATCCACGGAAAGGCCAATGGAACCATCCTTACCAACAACATAGTTGGCGGAACATTGCCGGTCTGTGGTGGCGAAATAATCACACCCCTGTTTTGCTGTCCATTGCCCAACGATACAATGAATCGTGATGGTGTCAATGGCATGGTTCCGGGGGCTGGTTTTGTTTTTCGTGATCCGGGTATAGGTTGCAAGGGGGGAATTACTCATTTTCTGTATCTCCTTTCACCTGAAGAATGGCCCTGAACTTGGTGAAGGCTTCTGCGATATACTTACAAGACACCATCAGCACAGCGCCCACAATAACCAAATCAGCAAAAATTTCTGTGTATTCTTCCGGGATTGCCCACCCAAGCTGATCCGCATAAATCGGAAGGGTGGTGATTGCTACACAAAGCAAGGTCAGGCCCACAACGAAGGTGGCAACCTTCAGCCCGGAATTGATCATTTTCTGTCTGTCGAAGGGCTGAAGCAAAACCTTGATGTTGTAGTAAAGGGAAAAAGCAACATTGGACAGGTACGCACACAGAAAGATCAGCATGGCCCACCCAATATTGATCAGGTTGTTCAAAACAGCGTTCAGCATTTTTCAAATCTCCTTTGCATCGTTATAGATTTCCGGGCCGTACAATTTCCGAAGTTTGATCCGGTTTTCGGCTTTGGCTTTGGAATAGTAAAACCCGGTTGCGGTTGCCAATTCAGCAAATATGGCGGGGATTAAATAGGCCAGCGGTTCAAGGTTTTCAGTTTTCCAAACCATGATAAGGGTGAAGGCCGTAACCCCAACGGTTACGGCCCCCACCACATACAGGATCAGCTTGGAAAACTCACGCTTTGGCTTTTTGGTTCGTCTGCTCATTCTTCCGGGGGATCGGTGGACAACTCCAAGAATTTTCTGTGAAGATCGTCCATCACCCCATTCACCCCCAAAGAATGATACTGCTTCCAGCAATTTTCAAAATTATCCCGTGCATAGATTGGGGCATAGCCTTTTTCGGAATACTTATTGAAATCGCTGATCATCTGCGCCCGAAGAAGGGCCTGAATACCGGCCTTCAAAGCCTTGGAATCCTCGGTGTTATGCTTGATTTGGCTCCACAGGTATTTGAATACTGCCAAAATCAAGGCGGGAACACCAATCAAGCACAACACCTGATAAATCGTCATGGCTTTTCCCTCCTATCAGGCCCCGATCAGGGCGGCAATATAGCGCAAATCCTCAACAGGGCCGTTGTAGAAGTCGAAGTTCCAAATCCAATGTTCTTCCTGATCCGGGCGCTTGTACTTCTGACAAAGGGCATCTTCCCAAATCTTCCCCCACCGGGCCTGATACCCGGCATCACGCTTTTCCAGCTTGGGAATGATCCGGTTCAACAGTTCGCCCCGTTCCTGCCCCATGCCATCATCATTCTGTGTGAAGAAGTCATAGGCGTTTTGGCTGGTGGCCGAACACACCGGAAGATCATTCAGGATCAGAAAACCACCCTGACCATTCAGGGTGGTTCCATACGGAATGTTCACTTGTCCGCAAATCGCCTTGAACCTTGCCCGTTTACGGCAAACATAGGTTTTATACTCCATCCGTGCTTTCCTCCCACCCGTACACACCGGGTTCCCACACATTGGAATCCACCGTGGAAATCCAATGCTTTTCCTTATGGCTCACCTTTGCCCCCTTGGAATAAGCGTCATGCGCTCCCACCGGTTGGCTCCATTCGGGCCATTCTTCAGCGGGATCACTCGTTTTGCTCCACAGGCTGGAAGCCGTGTCCGGTGTCCAATCCGCTTGGGAAGTATGGGCCTGAACGCACTTGTAAAGGGTTCCGTTATACCGGCGAATCTGCCCCACCGTGTAGCCAACAGGGAAAGCCCATTCAGCGAACAAATCAGCGTGTTCCGCCGCCGTTTCAGCGTCAATGCTCCCGGCTTCCGCCAAGGTCACAAAGACGATTCCACCGGCTTCTGTGGCTTTGGTGATCTCGGTTCCTGCGTCCGTTTCCTCCAAACTCACGGTTTCCAGTTCGTCCATAGCGGCACGGCCCAACAAATGGTAAGCCACACCCTCAAAAACAATGCCCGAAGCGTCATGCTCCGGGCAAAGGATGTAGCAACCATTTTCGGCTTTCTTGATGCAGTTCAGGTTCTCGGTCAGGCCGATACCGGCCCCGGCTTTGATGATTCTAAACATTGTCCACCTCCGAAAAAGATTGCATGGTAAAGCCGCCGCAACCGTAACAACCGGCCATGATCGTTGAAGTTCCGGTAATAGGCGCTTTGGCATTCCATGTATTGTTCTATGTCAAAGAAGGATCGTTTTCCCTCTTTGAACTCCCTGTGAAACAGCTTCAGTTTTCGCCTTGCCCGTTTCACTCCATCCCGGCTTCCATTCACCTTGATCTTGCCGGTTTCGGTAAGTGTGAACCGGGCTTTGCAGAACCGGAACGGCTTTGTAAGCGGGATCACCTTACACTTGCGCTTGTTCACTCGGATTCCAGCGGCTTCAAAACGCCTTACAATTTCATGGCCCATCAGCTTTGCTTCATCCACCGTGGGAAAGAAAGCATAGTAATCATCCATGTAATGACCGGCGCAATGAACATGGGCCTGACACTTGATCCATTGGTCAATTTTGCTTGGTAACGCCACCATTTCCTGTTGGGAAGGCTCCACGCCCAAAGGCAAGCCCCGGCCCGGTGTCGGGCATGGGGAATATTGAATCACAGTATCAGCCAAGTTTTGAAGTTCAGGATTCAAAATCAATTCCCGGTGCCGCTGATATAACAGGGCATGGGAAGCATTTGGAAAGAACCCTTTCAAATCCAACAGCAACACAGCACCTTCCCGGCCATATCGTCGGTAATGCCATCCAAGCTGTTGTTTGATCCGTTTGAACTGCCAATGAAGGCCCTTTCCCTTTTGGCTTGCCCCGTTGTCATAGATCATGGAAGGTGAATACAACGGGATCAGGACTTCATTGCACAGGGTTTTGTGGATTTGTCGATCCGTAATGTGCGGGGCATCTATCGGGCGGATTTTTCCCCGTTCCCGAAGGGTGAAATGGGAACAGGATTTGGGCTTCCAAGTCTGTTCCAACACCGTTCGCCGCCGTGTTGCCGTACCAGAAAACAGGTGGCCTTCAAAGTTTTGAACACTTTGCTTCCACCGTACCCCGTTACAGCACTTTTTCCCGTAGAAGAACATCTTCCGATATGAAAATATTTTATTCGTTGGCCCAAGGCTATCACACCGGGCCTGTTTCCGTTCCAACCGCTTTGCTTTGCGGCGCTGGAACCTCGCTTCATGCCGTTCTTGGCTTGTCATAATAAAAGTATTCGCCCCTCGTACAAATATCTTGTAGGGTGCCGTCTAAATTGCTTTGCCCTCACACATGAAATGGGATAAGGCACAATCACCCACCATGCAAGAAGCGTCCGTGTAAGGGCATCAAAGGGCAGTTTTAGGGATTTACACCCAAGGAAGCGCAACTCCTTTTACATCGGTCGTCTTTCACCTGAAAAGCCGTGTGCCTTCTGTTACTACATTTGACCGTGTATATCTGCAAAATCCGGGCCGCAACCCACCAGAATTATTGGCATTGTTATTGTTGTTGTTGCCATCCGTCCAGACAATAACGAAATTGTTGTTGTTATTGTAATTAGGGGAACGAAGGCCCCACCAAACCGCCAGAGGACACATTAACAGTCACGCACCTAATAGGAAATCATTTCTGTTTTGCTGTTACATTTTTGATTGCTCCTTTCAGAAGTTCGTTTTCTTTGTCGATCAGTTCACCCAAGTTTTGGGCCATCTTATCCAGCTTTTCCATTGCATCCTGTGACTTCACCGGATTCCCCTTGGAAGTGGTAAAGGCTCCTTCCGGGTTCTGGTTCAGAATCAGGTAAACATGGGTCAAGCGAACATCCAGCGCCATCAGGGAAGCCCGTGCTTCAAGAAGATGGGCCTTCCTCATTTCAATGCGCTGGTTGTCCGAAGGGAAAATACTGTTGGCCTTCTCCGCATGGTCGATGATCTCACCGGCCAGCTTTGCCACCGGCTCCGCAATCAGCCGGGAATACCGGGCTGAAAGACGGGTCAGGAAGTTCAGGGTTTCAACATAAATCTGATTGGCCGTGTTGATGAACTCGGCCTTGCTTGTGGTTCTCTTTTGCTTCAGGACAGACATTTTCAGTTATACCCCTTTGGGTGAATTATCGACATTGATCGTTCCTTCCGCCTTTTCCACTTCTTCCAAGTGCTTCAGAAGGACAAATTCAATGTAATTGGTAATGGATCGGTGTTCACGGGTTGCAAGCGCCCCGATCTTGTCAAAGACTTCATCAGATAGGCGCAAGGTGAAAACACGCTTGTTTGTTGCCATACAATACCCCCTTCAAACAGGCTTATGGATATTGTATGGCTGATTTTGTCCGGTGTATGCACTCATAAGACAGTCAAATGATAGCACTTTACCGGAAAACCCCCATTTTCAAAAAATCGTCGGGCGGCTTACGCCGCCATTATTATTTTTATTTGGGGTTCCCTCCCGGAACCGCCGCCTTTCGGCGGCGGGATAGGGGCGGGATCATCCTGCGGGGGATTAGGCGGCAAAGCCGGGCCGCAACCCACCAGAATAATAGGCACTGGTAGTGCCGATGAAGCCATCCGTCCAGACAATAACGAAAGTGTTGGTGTAAAAGTAATAAGGGGAACGAAGGCCCCACCAAACCGCCGTGGTGACGGCGGTATGATTATAGGCTACTCTACTATTACCGGCTTTATAGTAATCGTATTGTGCCTGCGAATTTTGTTCGTACTGGTTAGCGTAGGTTCTGGAACCAAACACTTCAAATTCGGACAGGTCAAACAGGTAATCGGTGGTAGCCGTAACTGCACCGGAAGTATTGCTGGAATTACCGGTGTTGTCGGTGTACTTAGTCACAGGTTGCATAACGGCCAACAATTCAGACGGAAGCGCCGCCATCAGGCTGTTTGCAACGGGGCTTGTGGGGGTTCCATCATTGCCATAAAGGGTTTTCCGCTTATAGCAAGCGTTCCAACCACCGCTGTTCGTGTTGCTGGTATTCCAGTTGAAATAACCGGAACTGGAAGTTGCGTTGTTATACTGACTATCACACAGGCCAACCGCCGTGGAACCGATCTTTCCGATCTGGAAGTGAATCTTGTTCGCACCTTCCTTGGCGGAATTGTGATTGAACCCCAAAATGAAAGCATTGACCGCCAAATTGGAAAAAGTGGTGTTGCCCACCTTGCCATTGATCTTGATTTCTTTCACATCGCCAACGGCCCAATAGTTGGCCCCCAAACCTGCGGAACTGACTTCCCGGATGGTTGCCCAACTGTTATCATTCAGAACCTTGGTGGGCAAAGTCACTTCAACGGAACAGGTCTTATTGGCCGGGGCCGTGTGGTTGGTGCCAGCGGCCACGCTGACGGTGATTGTGGCGCTTCCTTTGCCCTTGGCGGTAACAGTTACCACCCCACCGGAAACGCTCACAGAAGCCACCGTAGGGGCATTGGAAGTGGCCGTGATTGTGCCGTTACCGGCTCTTGTCACGGTGATGGTGTCCGTGGTCTTTGCGGCGGTCAGTTTGATGGAAGTCTTATTCAAAGACAAACTACCAGCGGCCTTGGCAATGCTCCAAGCAACCGTTTTGGCCCCGGTGCTTCCATCGGCCCACTTGTAGTTCGTTTTCGGCGTGAAGGTGGCATTGTAGGAACCGGCGTTCGTGCCGCTGGTAGTTCCGCCAAGCGTCATTTTCCCGCTGTCATAGTTGTTCCAAGTGGGGCTTTGGGCCGAACCGGTATAAGTAAGGCTGTTGCTCTGCGTGGGGATCGTCATGGTAGCGGCGCTGATCGTCCAAGTCACTTCCTTAGCGGTCTGTGTGCCATCTGCCCACTTATACTTCCCTTTCGGCGTGAAAGTGGCCGTGTAGGTTCCAGCATTGGTGCCGGTAGTTACACCGCCCAAGGTCAGGGCTTCAGGGTTATAGGCGTTCCAAGAAGGGCTTTGGGCCTGTCCGTTATAGGTCAGGGTGCCATTCTGCGAAGGAAGAACATTGATGGTATAGACGATACCGGACACAGCTTTCAAGGCCGCATCTGCGGCGGTCTGTGCGTTCTGTGCGGCTTCCACACAGGTTCCGATCTGGTTCAACAGATACGGGTGGGCGGTCTGATCAAGGTTGTGTTCGTTCACCTTGGTTTGGGCCGTACCTTTGGGATCATAGTTCATGTCGGGAAGCTGTTCGGCGGGAACCTTACCATCCACCAGATCAGCCTTCCCGGATTGACCTTTCTGAAGGGCTTCAACGGCATCCGCATTGGCCTTCATTTGGGTATCAATCTTATCCATGTTTTCATTCTGAACCCCTACATCATAAAATTCAGATTCAAGGGGTTTAGTCAGCTTGTAGTTGGTTGTTTTATTCGCCATTCTTCAAAACCTCGTTTCTCAACTGATTATGGGTATAGGCGGCAAGCTGGGCATGGGTGAACCGCCCAAGTTCCGCATGGGTGTTATAAAGCTGAAGCAAGGTCACAACCATATTTTGGGGAACAACCCGGTTCAGCAAAGATTCAACATCATTGAAGTTGTTCTTTGCGGCCAACCCGATTTTCACAAGAATCTGATAGGTGCCTTCTTCCACATCAGCGGAATAGTTTCCCTTCCCGCACAGCGTTTCAAGGATGTTCCGAAGCTGGGGCAAGGTGTACGGAAGTTCTTCATTGATCCGGGTCAGAATACGGAACCGGCGATCTTCAAGACTGTCCGTGCCTTTAGGGGTGATCCCCAAAATCTTTTCCCACCGGGAAAGGCCCATGTTTCCAGCGGTGGGAATGAACTGATTATCAAGAAGATCATCCGTGGTATTCCACGCCTTTTCAATTTCCGGCTGTTCGCTCCCCATGATCCCCTGAAACTCCGCATAATCACGAATGACATAGGGAAGATAATCAATCAGTTTGCGTTCCATGCTCCCGGCCCCCTTATCCGCTGATCACGATGGTTCCCGGCTCAATGGTTCCCAAAACCGGGATGTGGTCAAGGGTCAGGGTACAGTTCGCCGCTTCACCGTTGATCTTGGTGTTGGCAATATCCAGAATACCGGTGATTCCCAATAGGCGGCTTTCCACCTGACTGATACGAACCACAAGGGCTTCATTCTGGTCTGCCCAACTTTGGGCCAGTTCCAAGAAGTAACCGTTGATTGCTTCCGTGACATAGGCGGAAACATCATCCCAACCCCATTCCCGCTGATAGTACAGATCGAAGGAAAGGTTGATGGTATCTTCACCCACGCTTTCAACCCTCACCACATGGCCGATGGGGGCAATGCCCACGCCTTCACCGGCGTTCTGAAGGGGGTCAACTGCGGTCTGCACCTGATCCACAAGGGCTTCCGAAGGCTTCTTGAAGGAACTGTTGATGATCACCAGCTTCACGGTTCCGCCCACGGTCAGCTTGCTATTGGCTCCCGCCGCATACACAGCATTCAACCACGCCTTGATTTCCTCGGACACACCGGAAAGGCCGCTGATCCAAGTGTCGGTTCCCGTGGGCGGGATCAGCTTGGCCGGGTTCAAATCGCTGTTCCAAACCCGATATACCTTCACACCGCCAACGCCGGGAATGGCGTTCACCTTTTCCAGATAATCCGCACGGTTGCCGCCGAAGGCTTGGGCGTTCAGGCTATCCATGTAACGCTGTCTGAAAACCTCGGTATCTTCTTCATCCTCACCGGGGATCACCACGGCGGAAATGGAACAGGTTTCAAGCCCGTCCACATACTCAATGGGAATCACCGTTCCGGTGTAGTCATTACCGGCTTCACCAGCGGTTTCACAGGTGATTTCATACTTACCACTTCCACGGTCAGCCGAAACATAATAGTTCAGTTCTCCAATGGAAAAGCGGGTGTTCATGGGAAGGTGCAAGGTGGTTGGTGTAATGCTCAACTGCAACACGGCGGGGCTTGCCGGTTGCGGTTTCAGCCCCCTTTCTGCCGCCCTCAAAATGAGATAAGGGCGGGTTGCGGTGTCTGCAAAGGTTTCATTCAGCACCGTATCAAGGGCAATATAAAGGTTCTGCAATTCCACGGCGGCGGGGGCGTCACCGAACCAAACCAACGAACCTTCACGGGTGTCCAAATTGCCATTGATGGAAAGCGCCTTCTGAAGCATCCGGGAAAGGATTGCTTCATAGGTCTGTGCTTCATACATCAGATTTCAACCCCCAATTCTGCATTGATTTCACCAAAAATGCTGACCACCGTGAAGGTAGTCAGCACTTTCTTTTTGTTCACCGTAAATTCAAAGTTCTGAACCGCCGTGATCCTATCATCCTGAAGCAAGGCTTCACGAACCCGGCGTTCAATTTCGGGAATACAATATTCCACATCTTTTCCGATCAGATTATGAAGTTCAACCCCATAATCCCAAGAATGGATCAACCATTCATAGCGTTCCGTGTTCAGGATCAGGAAAACCGCCTGTTCCACGGCTTGGATTTCATCAATGGTGCCGATGATGGTCAGGTTATCGTGGTTCATCCTGAAAGTACGGCTTGGAAGGGTTTCAATGGTGAAATCCTGTTTAATATCATCCTGCACTTGCGGAATCATCATCAAGCCCCCTTTACTCGGTCAATGACCACGAATTTCTTTCCTTGCTGAACCCGGATCAGAAGTACCTTTTCACCGGCCTTCAAAGCGTTGTGAACCTTGAAGGTTTTCTTGCCAACATAGGCGTGTTTGTGGGCTTCATAAGCCGCCGCACCAGAACCACCGCCTTTGTCCTCGGTGCTGTGGTTCACCGTCATATCAACTTCAAAATCAGTCACATTCCGGGTCAGGATCAGCATTTTGGAAGTGTAGATGGATTTCTGATCCACCTGAATTTTCAAGGGTGAAGCGGAAAGGACTGTTCCAAACAGGATGTTCACCGGCTTGCTGGATTCTTGTGCTTCCATAGCCGCTTGTTTAATCACATCAACAGGATTAGGCAATAAATTCACCTCCGATCAGGTCAAGCGCCATCATATGTTCATCGCCCTTGAAGGTATGGGTGACTTTATTCACCACCATGTAATTGTTGGTGACAATATCGCCAAGATTCAGGGCCACCACCACGGCGCTTCCAGCACGAACCCGCACATCACCGAAAGCGTTCTGAATGGTCAGCTTGCGGGTTTTCTGATCGTACAGTTTCAACAGGGCATCCGCCTTGGCGGAAGCACCCGTTTTGGTCTGAACTTCTTCAAAATACTGAAGAACACCCCATTGATTCATTTTCGCCCCGTCCTGTGCAATGAACAATTCCCGCTTACCGGTTTTTTCATTGTTATAGGCCAGCTTGATCTTGTTATAGGTTTGTTCATCAATACTGGATTCATAACTGAAGTTTTCCCCGGTTTCTTCATCAATCAGAAGGTTCAGCTTCATGGTATTGATGTTCTTCAGGGTCAGCTTCCCGGCATCGTCATACAGAACATAAAGCTGTTTGGTATTCATCAGGGTTTCATCAAGGGCGCTCTGAATCATATCAAACAGGGTTTGGTTTTCTTCCACGATGGTTTCAAGGGTATAACCGGTATCTTCCACCGTGCCAAGGTTCAACCGGAAATCTGTTGCAATGCGCTTCAGAAGGTCAGAAGCCTTCAGCCCTTCTTCCGTGATGGTGTCCTTATTCTTCAAATAACGCAACTGATCATAGGCCACAACATCAATGGTGCCGCCCTTGTCACGCTTTTTCTTGAACACAAATCCATAGAACATGGCGGTTCCGTTCACAGTCAGCTTCACCGGATCACCTTCAGCAAAGTTCAGCCCCGGCCCCTTGACAACGGTGAACTCCAACTTGCCGGGGGTTCCCTTGCGCTCCAAGGTCAGCCGTGCGCCTTCCTTGACAACGGGGAATTGGATGGTGCTGTTATGCTGGATGAACAATTCAACTGCCAAACGGAATCACCCCTTTCAGGAAGGCAAAGTAAGAACCTGACCGGGATAGATCAGGTTCGGGTTCTTGATTTTGTCCTTGTTCAGATTATAAATTTTCGTGTAATCGGCCCCGTTGCCCAACTGCTTCTTGGCAATGTTCCAAAGGCAATCACCAGATTTCACCGTATAGGTGGCGGCTTTCGGGGCCGTTGTGGTGGGCCGGGGTGCCGCCTTAACCGTTGCGGTGGCGGTTCCCCCGGAAGTCTTGGCCGGTTGCACGGTCACGGTCTTGGTGCCATAGGCTCTGTACTGTTTCAGGTTGATCTTCACCTTCACATCAAAGCCTTCACCGGCATCATCGGTGATTTCATAGGTTTCAAGGCCAACGGTCAAATTGGTGTAATGGAACATCCCGCCACCGGGCTTCTGCCGGTTCAGGATGAATTGGAACGGGGTCTTGCTTACCTTCAGCCGTTCAAACAAGGACAGGTAATAGGCGGCGCTTTGCGCTCCACCGTTGCTGAATGGATAGGACACTTGGGGAAGAACCAATTCAAAGGACACATCCGAAAGGCCAGCGGCCTTCAGAATGTTGATTTCTTCCCCGTTGATCAGGGTCATGGTCTTGTTCTGGTTGTTGATCTTCACCGTCACCTTGGAAGGGGTGATGGGCATAAGCGTTCCCGCCATATACAGTTTATATGCCATTACTTATGCACTCCTTCCGCCGATACCGCCAGCCGTTCGGCAAAGTTCTCTGTCCATGCGTCCATAATCCCATCAATATCCATTTCAGAAGAAATGTGGTTTTCATTGTGCTGTTCAACCTTGATTTCAGCGGTAGTGAACCGGTTGATTGCTTCACGCTCCGCAATGTCACGAAGATAGGCCAAATCTTCTTCAGCAATATCCAAGGCATCAGCGGTGGCCGCTGTGTTGTTTGCAATATCACCGGTGTTCCCGTAAATGCTATCAAGATCATTGCCAAGGTTGAAGGCATCCAAAGAATCAGCCCCCATAGAATCCAAGGTGGAAAAATCAAACATACCGGAAACCTTATCGGCCACGCCATCACCCCAAGCAGCACCGGAAGCAAAGGCATCAGCGGCCCAACCATCTTGGAAGGTGTCAAAGGTGGACATTCCTTCATTGAAGGCATCGGCAACGCTTTTGTATTCCTCTACATTGCCATAGGCTTCAGCGGATTTAGCCGCATATTCGCTTGCTTTGCTGGTGATACCGGAATAATCAAACTCGACAAAGGGCAACTTGTTCAGGGCTTCACAGATACCGGCCACAACGGTAAGGGCTGTGGAAAGAAGGTTGTAAAACCAGCCCTGAACATTGGAAATGACATTGTGGAAGGCCGTTCCGATGTTGGAAGCACAGGCCCCCAAAGCATTCCAGATACCCAAGGCGATATTCGCCACGGACAGGCCAAGGTTTTTGAAGAAGGCGATCACCACCATGATTCCGCCGCAAATCACACCGAAGCCGCTATTGGCAACACCGGTGAACTTTGCAACCGCCGCACAAGCCGCATAGATAGCCGCAATCACGGCGATAATCAGAAGGATGATCCATGTAAGGGGGCAAGCCAAAAGCGCCGCATTTAGGCCCTGCTGGGCCGCTGTTGCGGTAAAGGTGGCAACGCTCCAAGCGGTGGTCATTGCTGTGTGAATTGCCTTAACTGCGGCCTGAACCGCCATAATGGTATTTCCAACCAACATGACACCGTTATAGATCAGCATAGCGGCCACAATGCCCATGATAATAGGCTGAATCCAACTCCAATTATCAACGATCACAGAAGCAATGGAAATCAGAATATCCAGCACAGAAGAAGCCACATTTGCAACCCCCGCAAGCCCATTGATCAGGGCTGTGGTGACTTGCTGGAACTTGGTGCTGTTAGCAATCTGGTTGATCTTGGTCAAGATCGGGGCAAACATGGAAAGGGCCTGATTCTTCATCCCGGCCCAAATCTGCGCCCAAGTCTTGGGCATGGAATCGAACTTTGCGTTGGTTTCGTCCGCCATAGCAAACATGGCGTTCTTCACCACTTCAGCCGTTACCTTGCCTTCCTGTGCAACCGTCTTGATGGAACCTTCCGCAATCCCCATATACTTTTCAATGGCTCTTGCGATACCCGGCGCACCGTCCAGAATGGAATTTAGTTCTTCACCACGAAGCGCACCCGCCGCCATTGCCTGTGTAAGCTGGATCATGGCGTTGCTCTGTTCTTGGGCCGTAGCGCCGCCAATAACGAACTGCTTGTTCACCTGTTCCATGAAGGCAATGACCTGATCCATATTGCCATCGAAGGCGTTACCAGCGTTCAGGCCAAGTTTCGCAACGGCGGAAGCTGTGTCAAAATAAACGGATCGGGAACGCTGGGCGGAAGCCATGATCTTCTGTTCCAAGGCTTCAACGGAACCGCCATCATCCACAAGCAAATTCAATCGGGCTTTGGTGCTTGCCAATTCATCCGAAATGTTCAGCACCTTATTGATCCCGGCGATACCACCAGCGGCAATGGCAACTTTCTTGATGATGGACAGAAGCCCGTTGGCGGAATTGCTACCCCCACGGATGGAATTGTTGAAATTCTGCTGTTCGTTATTGGCGTTCCTGATATTTTCTTCAATGGTATCAAAGGCGGTTCCCGCTTTCGCCCATTCTTCACGGGCTTCCCGGATTGCCGCCGTGTCAACGGCTCTACCGGAAGCCTGTTGCATGGCTTCAAAGGTGTTCAGCACAACCCCCATTGCCTTGTGCATACTCTGAAGGGGGCTGGTAACACCATCATAAAGGGCAATAGCGGCCCGGATGTTTCCCACAGGGATCACCACCTTTCTTGGAGAATAGAAGCCGGGGCCTTAATGGTGGCGGCCCCGGCGCTGTTTTCGTTCAATTTCCTTCTGCTTCTTCTTTTCAGCTTCCACCCGAACATCAATGGCCGCAATGATGAAGGCCCGTTCACGGCGGGGCAAAGCATAAAAGGCGGAAGGTGTCAAATGAAGTTCGTGAAGGCAATAGTAAGCAATGTTCGCTTCACCATCACCTTCACAGATTAGTTTTTTGCTTCATCAACCTCATCCTGCATGGTGGTATCAAAACCACACACTTCCTGAATCTTGGTCAGGTATTCGGCATATTCGCCGGGGGTCAGCATGGTTTTCAGAAGGGCATCAGCGCCCATGACCTTGTAGCTGTCCTGAAGTTCCTTATCATTCAGATTGGGGAACACGGTACAAGCCACGGCCAGCTTGCCAAGGTAAAGATCATAGTCGGTTTCCTTCTGATACTGGTTCTTCTTGCCGGGAACCGGAACACGCTTGGCACAGGACTTCCGAAGGGCTTCATCCTCGGTGCCGGTAATGGTCTTGATCTCCCAAGGAATGGGGTTGCCATCCTCACCCAAGAAGCGTTTGGAAGCAACAAACTTGATGTTCTCAACGGGAACGGCGTTTTCAGCCAAAAAAGCGGACAGGCTCATTGTTTTTCCTCCTATATTTTGATACGAAAAAAGGCCCCGGCCCCTACCGAAGTAAGGCCGGGGCGCTCTGCTTACTGCATACCGGCCAAAAGGCTGAAGGTTTCGGGCATCTCGAAATCTTCAAAGGTGAAGTCCATATCTTCATCCAAGTATTCCGCATCAGCATCAAACTTGGCAAGCAAGCCGCCATTCATATTGCAATCCTTCAGAATCACGGTCTGACGGCCCACAGAAGAAGTGGGATCTTCATTTGTCACCTGAATGTCAAAATAGACATCCTCGCCGGTGTCCTTATAACGCTTCATCAGCTCACGGAAGATGGAAGTGTTATAGTGGAAGGTGGCGGAACCCGTACCCTTCCAGCCGGTGGCCTTATTGCCCTTGCCGGTCTTGCCCAAAATGGGAACTTCCGTTTTGTTCTTCTCAAAGTTGGCTTCAAGGTTGATAGCCTGCATGAAGTTGTAACGGTTATCCCCGATGGTCACGAAACATTCAGCCAAGGAAGCGGAAACAGCATCCTTGGCGTTCATGATGGTTCTATCTGCCATGATGGTTGTACCTCCTTACTGAACATAGACGGTCATATAAAGCTGTTCCATAGCGTTCACGGGGGTCACATAATCAGTAACCACCACGGATTTCTTGGTATCGCCCTTTTCAACCGTCACATTTTCGCCGCTGAAGTTCTCAATGGCCCGAATATCCTGAAGTTCCGTGTGGTGCTTCACAATATCGTTCCAAAGGGAAATCCGGCCAGCGGCATCATTGGGAACCTTGCCAAGATACTTCTTGCCGAACAGAACGGCAATATCATTGGCGATCTGATCCAAAACTCGGATCGTCTGGTTGCTGGAAAAGTCGCTGGACTTTTCATCCGTGATGGAAATGAAGCTGTTAATGTCAGTCAGGACACACACCGCTTCATCCACACGATGGAACATGAAGGAACCTTCCTTGATACCGTTTTCAAGCTGGGTCTGCGTGAAATCGGTATCAACATCATATTCACCATCATAGGTCATGTTGGTGGCGCTCTTATTGACCGCCGTTCCGCCGATCACGCCCGTAACCCAAGGGATCAGGGCGGTGGAAGTCTTGTCAGAAGTCAGGCCGTTCTTGACGCTCACAACGCCTTCATAATCGGCCAGCTTGCGGAAAAGAACCACCTGAAACTTCTTGCCCACATCATCACGCATACGCTTTGCGAAAGCCGCAAACAGGGCGGTGATGGTGGCCTTGCTCTCGGTGCAACCCATAGCATTGAAAGTGTACGCTTCCGCCTGATCAAGATAGGTCTGATAGTCGGAATCGGCCACGGTGCCATTGGTGCCGCCCGTCAGGGGCAAGGAAGCGGTCAGGGAAAGGGTTCCGCTGGACTTCCAATCCACATAGGCATTGGCCTTCAGATCGGTGATAGCGGCCACACCTTCCTGAAGATCAACCTGAACGGTTCCCAAGAAGGTTTCCACATCGAACAGGGGCTTCTGTTCGGTGCTGTTTTCATTGGCCGTGATCACAACCCGAAGATCATTGCCACGGGTGCCGGGGTATTTGGCCGTTGCGTAGGTGTTGGACGCTTTCACGCCGCTGGAACCAAGGCGGAAGAAATGAACGGTCTTGGCGTGAAGAAAGATTTCACGCATAGGCTTCAGTTCATCCGCCGTGTACGCATAGCCGAAAATCTTCTGACTGTTCTTGATAAAGTCAGCCTGTTCCACCGTGAAAATCTTGCCTTCAGGCCCCCAATTCATAGCAAGGGGGATGGTGACAATGCCACGGTCAGAAAGGGTGGCGCTTGCCTGCGCCACAGAAATGAAGTTGATATATGCACCGGGCAGAACCTTGTTCTGCACCAAGAAGGTGCCGCCGCCAAGGGCCATATTATTTCACCTTACCTTTCATAAAGTCATTGATCAGCCCATCAATCTGATCGAAGGTGTATTCCTTCCCATCTTCCAAAAGGACAGACAGAAGATCACGCCGGTCAGCGTAACGCCTGAAGGTCAACACCCGTTCTTTGGGGAATACCACCGGGGCCGTGATGGTCGGTTCCTGTGCGGTGGCGGCTTTCTTTCTGGTAGCCATTCAATCACCCTTTCTTTGGCTCCACAGTAGTTTCCAAGGTTTCCATTGCGGTTTCCTCGGTTTCTCTGCGAAGTGTCAAATTGTAGTTCACGAAGAAGTGAAGAACCCCGTCTTGCACTTCATAACTCATGGAAGTTCCGTGAAGCACATCCCCATTGGGAAGGGTGATGAACTCCAAACATTCCATCAAATCCTCGGCCATAGTGAACAATTCAGCGTTGTTTCTCCCGCTGGTTGGGAAATAGTGAACATCCAGCGGGTTCCGGTTCATGAATCGGTTCTTCTGCAACGGGGAAATGTCAGGCTTCAGGACAGCAATGAAAAAACAGGGTTCCTTGAAGCCCTGTTCCACATCATTCTGATAGATTTTGTACCCGGCTCCAAAGGTGGCGTTCAGCTTCATGGAAACACCTTTGATGATTTCATTGATCAACTGAACACCCCCTTCAAAGCGTCATGCAACATATCATTCAGAATGGACGGGGCCAAGGTTTTCACTTCCTGTTCGGAAATCGTCAGCATGAACCGCCCCTTCACCCAACTTGCCTTCAGGGTCTTTCCCAAGGCGGGAACATAGCGCCCCGGTGTTTGCCGGTGGCCGTATTCCACATAGGACGCATATTCCAAATTGTTGATGATGGTCACGGTGTACTGCTCCCCATGTTTTTCAATGGGAAGGATCGTCCAAGCGTCACGCAAGGAACCGCCACGATAACCGGGCCAATATTCTTCCTTGGCTTCATCCGTGGCATACGGCGGAACCACACCAACGGGGGTTCTTTTCTTCACCTTATTCAGAAGGATTTGGGCAATCTTCTTGGCGGCATCCCGGCAAAGCCGATCCATGTCAACTTCCGAAAGCTGTTGAAGGCGTTCATCCAGCTTCTTCAATTCCCGGTAATCACATCGACCCCATCTTCCCATCAGGCCCACCCCCTGAAGGGTTCAAGCATGATTTCTTGATGGTTGGAGAAAACACCCGGTTCACCGGAACGGGCATAGGTGAAGGTTCGTTCCATATCATTTGGACGGGTGACAATGATCTTGCATCCTGCGGGAACCTTCACATCCGGGGAAAGGAACAGCTTCACCACCTGTTGGGCGGTTGCCACTTCATCCCCATTGGTTGAAGTTAATGTTTCAAAAGACAGCTTGCACGGCTGATCCTGAAGAAGCGGCTTTTCTTCAGAATCCGTCAGGTGGGTGACAGGATCGGTGACTTCCTCACGAATGAAGATAGAACACCGATCCTTCCACAACCGTTCCAAGGCGGTTCGCACGGCCTTATTCACCATACCAACCGCCTATAACGGTAGATTTCACCAATGCGCCCGTTGATCAGATAATCAATCAGGCTGTTCAACCTCTGTTCAGGGGTTGAACTACCTTCACCAAGGGCAAAGGTAATGTTGGTGTCACCTTCCTGAATGGATTTCACCGCCGCATCCAAATCAAACCCTTCAAGCTGTCCAGAACACTTCTTCATGTTCAGGTATTCGCCCACGGCCATAGAAACGGCCAGACTTTCCAACCCCTCCGGGATTTCGGAAAGGTTGGAAAGATTTTTGATCCGCCATTGAACATTGGTCAAAACCATATCCAACAACGGATCATCAGCGGCCCCCGCCACGCCAAGGGCCGTTAGCATTGCAACCGCTTTATCACGCAACGGGGTTCACCGCCTTTCTTACGCCGCCATGATTTCGTACCAACCCTTGGTATTGGGGTTGTCACCGGAACCGGGCGTGACCTTCACATAGCCGATACCGGAAGCGGCGTAATAGGTCTTGTCGCTGGAAACCGTGGTGTCAGCGGTGACAGCGGCGGAACCGGTGATGATCTTCACCGCCTTGGCTTCATTGGTCATGGCCGCAAGGTAATACTTGCGGGAATAAACCGTGTTGCGGCGGATGTTGCCTTCACGCTCCTGTTCCACTTCCGTACCCTTCTTGTTGAACAGGGTAACAGCTTCCTTGGTGGCAATGACCACCTTGCCGGTTTCGGCGTTCTTCTTGGTGTAGATGTTGATACCGCCCACGGTGCCAACATAGCCCTGCTTGGCGTATGCTTCCACATACTTCAGATCGTCCTTCAGGGCCTTACGAAGTTTCGCCATATCAGCGGGGTTGACGAAGCCGAAGATGGTCACACCTTCAAGGTTTTCCAGATTCAGCATGGCCGCACCATCCACAAAGGCATCAAAGCCAAGGGCGGTGGTCACGATGGTCATGGTGGCCTCGTTGAAAGCGCCGAAAATGTCAGCGTTCACGGTGTTGAACATATCCGTACCAGCGTGACGGGTGCCGGTGGTGATCACCATGGGATCGGTCATGGCTTCCTCGTCATAATACTGGAAGCGGTTCTGGGCCATCTGAATCCGGTATTCCTTCTCGGTGTAACCGGCTTCAATGGTCTTGGTGTTGCCGTTGCCCATGGTCAGCTTCTCGGTGCCATCGGTGGCCTTGTACTTGTGAATCTTGCGAACCATGCCAGCAACGCCGGTCAGGTTGTTGTCCACGGTGCAAAACTGCTGAAGATCAAGGTGGCTCTGGTACTGATCTTCAATTTCGTTGGACAGGAAAAAGTTATCGTAGCAAGTGTTTGTCATTACTCATTACCTCCATAAAGTTCTTTGTATTCGTCAGGATGGTTGACGGAATAGTTGTAGCGATCCAAGGGGTTCATGGCCTTCAGCTTTTCAAGGGTCATGCCGCCTTCAGCGCCATCACCCTTTTCAGCGGATTTGGCCCCCTTGAACTTGGTGCCGGTGGACTTCTCAAAAAGAAAAGCCGTGTCCTTGCCTTCCACCAGCTTCTTGACTTCATCATCAAGGCCCTTGACGGTTCCATCCTCCGCCAATTCAGCCTTACCGATGAAATCAACCAACAGCGCCTTAACCGCGGTGTTGTTTTTGGCCTTTGCACCGGTCAGGGCCAGTTCAACCGCATTGCTGATTTTCAGGTTCTTCAGTTCAGCGGCGTGATCCGTGTCCTTCTTCTTGTTATCGGCCTGAAGCTGTGTGATCTGATCCTGAAGGGCCTTGGTGTCACCAGAAGCCTTCTTCAGCGTTTCAAGCTGGGTGTCACGCTCTTTGATGGTGTTCTTGGCGGTGGTCAGTTCGGTGTTGACCTCATTGAACCGGGCCTTGGTGACGAAGGAACCGTTCAAGCCCTCCATAACCTTTGTGGCCTGTTCTTCAGTCAGGCCCCATTCCAACAGCTTTTCTTTAGTCATTGTTGTTACCTCCAAAATCCTTTTTTACCGTGGGTTAGGAACCACGATTTTCCCGGTTCTGTTTACCGCCCACCACCGGGAAACGGCGAAAATGGTATGAAAAAACCACCACCGGCCAAAGGCCGGGGTGGTCAAATCATCAGATATAGGGTTAATCGCTGATTACTGGTTCAATTAGATACATTTTCCAATCAATCGGAAGGCCAGAAGCAATATCTTCTTCCACTTCCTCCACAATTTCAGCAATCAGCTTTTCATTCATCCCCATTTTACGGGCTTCTTTCAAAAATTCGTCTTTGCCCATTCTACATACAACCTTTCTATGGTTTCTCCAATTTCCATTGCCATTGGGCGGGGGTTAGGGTTGTTACAATACTCTGACCAACCTTCAGCGATCATTTCAGAATAGCGATTTGAATTGTGGTTATTCCACGCATATTCCGAAAGTTCATCTTTAATTTGATCTCTGGTTCTGGAATCAAATAGGGCCTGAATATTCTTCTGTTTTCCAACTCCCAACCAATCATCTAATTGGTGCCCGAACTCATGATCAAACACAGATTTCACCGTGGAACAACTATCCGGGTGCCACTTAATTTCTACCTGACGGATCATAGACTTTGAAGCAGATTCAAAGTCAGCATAGAAGCCACGGTTTAGGCAGATACCCCGGCAAGGATCGAACGGTGGGCGGGGTGACCAACTGGAAGCCATTTCGTTTCCAACTGAAAGATACTTCCGAACAAACGAATTAGCCTTTTTCTTTGCCCATTCTTCACATTGGGCATCCGTCCAGTTGTAAACATTGTTTTGCTTAATCCAGTCAAGTTGCCGTTGAAATTCAATTTGTTTGGCAATAGCATTTCTCTGATGGGATTCTCCAACAAAATTAAATCTTTTCCGCACCAAATCTGGAAATACTTCTTGCATATCTGAAAGGCCCTGATTCCACCCATTCACCGATTCAATAGAAAGCCCCTTAAAATCAGCATTGATTCCAAGAACAGATTTGCAATATGCTTCAGCTTCTTTCAAAGTCGAAACCGGGGTATATCCTGAAGCGCCGGGAGCCTTCAAAAGCTGGAATCTTGCTTCCGCCAAATCTGCATTTGCAAGGGGCAAATCCTTCATTCGCAATTCTGACATACGGGCTTGAACTTGGTTAATATCAACCGTTTTTCGCCACTTTCGCCATTCTGCTTTTTCATTGGGATCATCAAAATCCGAAGAAGATAAATAATACCGCTGGTTCGTTTCCTCCAAAGAAGCATATTCAGCTTTCAAATCAGAAAAATGCTGTTCTTTTGCCTTGATAGTTTCCCGCAATTTCATTATATCAACAGCTTTTGCAACGGTCAAGCCAGCCTTGGAACCGCCGTTCACGAAGGTCTGAACCCAATCAGCATATTTCATGTTGGCGGGAACATAGTACACATCCCCATCAGCGTTCCGGGCGGCTCTTTCACCGGCATACTTGGGATCAATGGCCGGGGCCGTAGTTCCTCGGCAATGTGGATGAAACGGGGGAACGGTAACACCCGGTTGAAACTCCGACATGGGAACCACTTTTCGATCCATACTTGCACAAAACGCACAGGTGATGGAATCCAGCGTTTCCAAAATCTCTACATTCTTCACGCCCAATTCCTTATAGGTTTCTTTTGCGGCAAGGGCGTTAAAATAGCTTGTTTCCGTATTTACAAGCCTTGCGGCCTGATACCGGGAAACTTTGAACTTCTTCTGAATGGCATCCGTGATTTTTTGGGGGCTGTCACCACGAAGAAGGCCCTGAACCAATTCTTTTTGAAGGCTATCGACCAGTTCTTGCTTCTTGAACCAAATACGATCACTAAAGGTTCGCCCGTCCGTTGTCCAAGGCTTTGAAAGCAATGTTTCAAGTTTCTTCTGATCCAGCCCGGTAATATCCCAGCCAAGGCCCACACCCTTCTGAACCTCAAAAGCCGTGTGGGTGTAGCCATTGCCCACAACCTTCTTCAACAGGGCATCCAGACTATCAACCTGATTGCCATATAGCAATTCAAGCTGTTGTTGAATACCTGTCTGGACAGCTTCAAGGCGGGAAATGTGGAACCGGGCAGACGCATTTTCCAGCTTCTTCAGCCATGCCGCATCCAACCCGGCCTGTTCACCGATCTTGATATACTGTTCAACGCTCCAATGAAATTCTTCAAGCTGTCCAGCGGTCAGCCATTTCCGGGCATCGGTCAGGCTGATTTGGTTGTTCACCGCAAAACGGGCATACCAGCTTTCAATTTCCTTCTGAACGGAACGCTGTGCATCCAGATACAGTTCTTCCATGCCCTGAATAGTCTTTTGGGCTTCTCTGTGGGCGCTGTCCTCCAAGATGGAAAACCGCCCACGCCAATAATCCGCATTTCTCATGGGCCGTTCCTCCAATCCTGAAAAATGGTGCTGAAGGTGGGATTTGAACCCACACGCCTTGCGGCAACGGATTTTGAATCCGCCGTGTCTGCCTATTCCATCCACTTCAGCATAGAAGGCCACGCTGTTTCTTCATAGGGGCTTGCGCCTTGCTGAATTTTGGTTCCTTCCTTTGTGGCCATGGTAGCCCGTGCCGGGATCGAACCGGCGTTACCGCCGTGAAAGGGCGGTGTCTTAACCACTTGACTAACGGGCCATGATGGGCCGGGGAAGGGAATTTCACCCTTTGGCGGGTAGGAGTAATAGCACCCCGCCACACTCAAGGTCTGCCCCGGCATATATTGTGAAACGGCGGGGGTTATTCACCCTCGCCATTGTCACCTTTGTTCTGGTTGCCGGTCTGGAAGGCCCCGGCGTATTCCTGTGCTTGTTCCATTGCTTCATCCTTTTCCTTACGCAACCGGGCCAGCTCCACTTCAACATCCGTAACCCACGGGTGCTGTTCCACAATGGTTTCCGTGGACAGAATACCAACGGACTTGGAACAGTTTTCAATGGATTCCGTTTCATTGATTAGAATGTCACGGTTGAACACGATCTGAAGTTCAGCGCCTTCATAATCGCCCAAGCCCCTGTTGCTGAAATCCTGATTGATGAACCACAACAGTTCTTCAAAGGCCGCTTGGAACTCGGTTTCCATGCCGTTTGCGTCAAGGTCAATGTCAGAATACATGGATTGAATGTTCATTTGATTGGGGTTGCCACTCAAACGATCATCCTTGGCATCGTAACCACGGGCATTTTCAATCAAGGACTTCTTCAGAAGTTCCAAAATGCCCTTGTAGTTCTCTGCATTGATTTCAACCTGAAGGGTTTCAACCCCGCCATCCTCACGAACCTTCACGGCTCCATAGGTGGAAAGGTTGTGGCGGAACTCACCAAGATTTTCACCATCATAGTTCTTCAGAACCAGAATGGTGTTCCGTGCGTCCTCTTGCATATTGTTTTCAAAGTCGGAAATCATGGTGTTGATTCCGTCCTGAAGGGTTTTCACACGGCGGATCAGGGGGATTTCCTGTTTGTTATACTTGAAGGGAACCAGCGGAATCCTTGTCCAGTTGAACCCCTTGGGTTCTTGGCCTTCTTCCTCAACCATGAAATAGTTTTCGTGTTCACCGGCTTCCACATCGGCAATCAGCATATCATTTTGATAGATATACCGGTAAATGCCATCGGCTTTGAAGATTTCCACCTTCTCCACCTTTTCCTTCTGGTAGCCGTTCCACACTTCTTGGGTGTAGTAACGAATCGCACAATCAAGGATGGTGTGATCATCGTCAGCCCAAAAAGGAAGAATGTCATAGGCCGGGAAATGCTTGAAGGACAATTCACCAGCTTCATTGTAGTAAGGATAAAGCCAGCCAATGCCACCGTTCAGGGCATCTTCACAAACATATTTCAGAAGCCGGTAAAACCGTTTGTTGAAAACCTTGCCCAAAGCATCCGTGTAACCCTTATCCTGACAGTTCAGGGTGAAGGGCTTGCCCACAAGGTAGTTGGTTTTCTGATCCACCATCAGGGCATATTGGTTATCAATCAGGCGGTTGTTCGGAAGGTTCGTCACCACCTGAAGTTGACCGTTTTCACCAATGATTGTGCGCTGACGCTGAAGAATGTCATGCTGTCCTTCATAGTACAGATCACCCATAACCTGATCCTTGCGGCGCTGACTATTCTTCCATTCCTTGATTTCAGCGGCGAAGAACTGATTTTCAGTCATGCCGGTTCGCCCACCCTGAAGGATCAGGCGGTTGATACGCTCCATAGCGTTATCCAGAAACATATTCAATCACTCTTTCCTTTCACCATCGGGGGGGGGGCAAAACCCACCGGCCTGTTTCGGGTTTTCTCTAAAACCAAAGACTGATTGGGAAGTTCCACTTCAATCTTCAAGGTTTTATATGGAAGGCGTTCAGCCCATTGTTCAATCTTGTTCAGAATGTACTTCTGTTCAAACACGGGCTTTCACCGCCTTTCTTCATTGCTTAATAAACGCAAACACACGGAAACCGTGTGTTTTTCGTGTGTTTTGTTACTATCATGTTGTTAGTCGAAGCTGAAGGCGGGGCCAACCAACATATCTTCCAGCCCGTAACGCATAGCGTCCATCAGGTGGTTGAAATCATCAATGGGAACATTGATCTTGGCCCCGAACTTATCTTCTGCCCATGTGTAGTTTGAAATCTCTGTGATGAAGTTCACGCATCGGGGATGAACAATGATGGTGTAACCCTGAATGTACTGGATTCCGTTGTTCACGCTGTCCTTGCCCTTCCGGGCGGCTCTGATACGATGAAGGCCAGCATCCCGCAATTCATCAATGCTCTTGGGTTCGGCACAATCGGCCTTGATCCGTTCCTTGCCGTAACCCATGCCGGTGATCCGGTCACAGATTGCCCGGTTCGTCAGGGCCTTTTCATACAATTCATCAAAAACCCAAATTGTTCTTTCCTTCTCACTCACCAGCCCACAGAACAGGGCCGTGGGATCGTTGGTATAACCGAAGTCAAGGCCGAAGGCGCTTTTCACATCAGGCTTCTTGGAAATAGCCAGATAGTCAAAGGCTTCTTCCCGCCAATTATCGAAAATCAGGCCATCTACAATGCCCCAACCCCCAAGGCCAGCCACCTTGTAGCGGCGGGGGTTGTTTTCCTTCATGGTGTTGAACACCTTCAAATCCGCCGTGTCCAGCCATTCATTACACAGGTAATTGGTGGTCGTGGCGTAAACCTGCCCATCCGGGCTGATCCAGCTATCATGAAACTTGTATGTGGGGTTCCCTTGGGCATCCTTGCCGGTGATCTCCCCGAAGAAGCGTTTCCTGATCCAATGCTTTTCGTTCCACGGGTTGAATGTCAGCGTGATTTGCTTGAACAGGCCGGTTTCTTCCGGGATAGCACCACGGATGGATTCATCCAGCATATCAAAATCAGTTTCATTCATGATTTCGTATGCTTCTTCAATCCAGCACCAGCACAAAAACCCTATTTCAACCGTGATACTCGTCACTTTTAGGGGATCATCAAGGCCCCGAAAGTAAATCTTCTGACCGGTGGGAAGGTAGGTCATTTCAAGGGGGCTTTCCTTGATTTCCCAATAGGCTGAAACCCCAAGGCGGTTGATTGCCCATTTCAGTTCAGTGAAACAGGAATCTTTCAAGGTTCTGAACACCTTGCGAACCACAAGGGTATTGGCTTCAGGGTATTGCATCATCCGTTTGATGATGTTCAGGGCCGTTGTCTTGGATTTCTTGGAAGCACGGCTTCCCTTACACACCCGATAACGGCCTTTGAAGTTCCAGAAGGTTCCGTAACCCTTGCCAACCACTTCAGGAAGGTGAACCCGCTTGGCCTGTGGGCTAATCTTCAAGTTGATCATCCCCTGTGATAATCACCGGAACGGCCCCTTCCACACCTACCTTGTCCGTGAACATACCATAACGCTTGCCAATCAGTTCAGCGGCCTTCAGCCTTTCCTTGGCTCCAACCTCTTTCTGCGTCAACTCTTGGCAACCGTCACCGCACAGGATCGGAATTTCTTCAGTATGTTCACCCCGCATTACCGAAGTCAGGTATTTCATGACTTCTTCAGCATCAGCGATCTTAGCCGAATGAAGTTTTTCAAGTTCGGTTTCGATGTACGCTTTCAAGTCAGGTTTTGCAAGGTTTTCAGAACCCGTCTGCTTTGCGGTCTTGGGCGAATACCCCGCCTTGATTGCCGCATCCGTAGCATTGCCGCTGATCAGGTATTCATCACAGAACTTCCGCTGTCTTGGTGTCACAGGTATTCACCCCTTTCGTCAGGCATAGAAAAAGCGCCCCGGTTTCCCGTAGGCGCAATTTCTTATTTACTATTCTACCGATTCTTTACTCTGTTTGGAACCGGTGGCACTCTGGTTTTCTCGGTTGTTTAGAAAGTCGCTGTTTGCCTTGGCAAAAGCAAGTAAACCCTTTCCGTGAAGTTCAAAAACCCATTGCATAGAATAATTCAGTTCTTCAGAAATATCTTCCCATTTTTTCAACTGAATATAGCGCCCGATCAGAATATTTTGCTGATCAAGGTCAGGAATCCGGTTGATCATGGTGAACGCTTCCTGTTTCATGCTCACAAGTTCATCAATCCGGGCATTGATCTTGGCTTCAAGGTCAATGATCTTGGTGATGGTTTCTTCAAGGGTATTCTTGGGGCCTGAAGTCTGAACCTTGTCCTGTTTCAGTTGGCTTCCGGTAGAAGTCAAGCTGGAACGCAAGGTTGCAATGGTGCTATCAAGCCGATGGATCAAACGATCCGTTTTCCTGATTTGGGCAAAGTATTCTTTAGCCTGTTGGGAAAGGTCTTTGTCATTCACTATGTAACACATCCTTTCTGCGGTGGTCTGTTCCGTTTTCATTGCATCTGTACCGTTAATAAATGCTGAAAAATCAAGTGGTTTCAGGACTTTGGAACGCATGGAACAGATAAAACGGGCAGTTCCTTATATACACATTTCTTATATATTTTTTTCTTAATAAGAAGAAAGTATATTTACATCTGTTCCATCTGTTCCGTTCTCTGAAAACAACTGAAAAAGTCTTGAAAATCAAGGTTTTTCGTGCGGAACAGATATAGAAAAAACATCTATTCCATACCTGTTCCACACGCTGTTCCAACCCCTACTGAAGAAGCACCTGTTCAGGCGGAAATATTGTCTGAAAGATACCAGACAATCAGGAACCAAACGGGATCAATGCTGAAATACTCGGCCACGGCCATAAGCAACAGCACAAGGGTCAGCACCACCAGCATTTTCTTCATCGGTGTTTCACCCGCCTATTCCATTGATTTTCCGCTATTTCTTTTATATCTGATCCGGGTGTTTCAACCCCACATTTTCTGCAACGAACCCAATACCACCCATCATTATCCATGAAAAAGGGTTCTCCGCCACAGAAAGGGCAAGGCTTATTCATCATCTGTATTCCCTCCCGGTCTTACGGTCTTTGATTTCAATGCGGTTCAGAAGTTCAAACCCCGCCAAACGGGTGATGTACTTCAGGACAAAGATCAGGGTGTTCACCCGCTTCTGCTGTTCATCCTCGTCACGGATGATATTCTTTGTGCCGTGGTAGGCTGTCGGATCGTGATAGCCTTCAGCATTTTCCCAAGGTTTAGGCATCGGTTTTCCCTCCTTCTTCTCTGTACCATTCTTCAATATCACACCCAATGTCCTTCAGCTTTTGACGGGCAAGCCACCCATCATCTTCCTGATCCATCAGGTAATATTCCCGTAGCTTCAGGGTTTCGGCATAGAACAGCTTCCATGCCAGCTTCAGGCGCTTGGGGCCAAAGCCAAATTGGGTGTGAAGCATCCACAGAATGGATGATTCCTTATCCATGTCGAAAGCCCGGTCATTCGCCACAATCTGTTCATTGATTGCTTGGTTCAGGGCCTTTTCTTCAGCTTTGTTGAACTGAACGCCAAAGATTTTGCCACCGGACTTCTTAAACATCGGCATGGTATTCACTCCAAATATCATCGAAGCACACAGGGATTAGCCAATTAACTTTCTCTAACAGAATCAAGGCCACTTCCCGCATCTGCGGATGTGCGGCGGGCGAACACCGCAACTTCAGGAAATGCCGCCATTCCCGAATGTTGGCCGTCATAACCACTTCCGTTTTCAGGCTGTTGGGTAGAACGGAACGGGCTTCCTGCGGGGTGGCTCCTGATTTCAACAAAGAAAAATAACATTGTTCAGAGATCAGACAAGCGTTTTTCCATGACCAATACAAATCAGAACCTTCAGGCCAGAAGCAAGGTTCAATCACCGTGATTTCCTCACCGAACTTGCCCTTGCCGTAGTTGCAATAGCGGGTGGATTCCTGACAGTAAGAAGCCATCCGGTGGCGGACGATCTCATGAGAAACCCCACGATCACAAATGAACTTCACCGTGAAGGAACAATGTTCCAAAACCGCTTCATGCCCACGCTTGATGATCCCGGCAATGAACAGTTCAGCGGAACCTTCCGTGATTTTGTCCTCGGACTTGTAGCAGACACGGCCACATTGTTCCAGCCGCTTCAGAATAGTGGCCCCATCAATCGGGGTGATGAACTGCACATCAGGCTTGATAATTTTCATTTTCTTCAACCTCCCAATTCATTCCGGTGCTGTGACCGGTAAGGATCGAACCCTTCAGGGTAACGCTGTTCCAGCTTTTTCAAGTTTTCTTCCATGACCGTATCAAGGTCAGAACCAATAGCATCACACAGAACGGCCAAATACCAAGCCACATCACCAAGTTCTTCAATCATGTGGCGCTTATCCAGTTCATGGCCGTGGAAGAAATGCTTCTTCACCTGTTCGGCCACTTCACCGGCTTCACCGCAAAGGCCCAAGGCACATTCCAGCTTCAGCCGATCCATGTTGGAACGGTCAGCGGTTCGCAAGGAATCCCGCATATAACGGTTAGCGTTCATCGGCGTGTTCCTCCGCTCTCTGATCGTCCAATTCAAGAACGGTCATAATGGCGTAATTGGCAAGGTCAATCAGGGTATCACGGATAGATTCATCCTTTACTTCCTGAACCCCGGATTTGGTCAGGCTCTTAAACCGGGCCAGCTTATCCCCAAGTCTGATCCGGGGCATTGCCATTCCTTCTTCCGTGAAGGTCTGGTGAAAGCTGTCACCATAGTCATGATTTTTTCGTGCGTACAAGGCATTGATTTCCTTGCAAATATCGGAATGGCGTTCCGTTTTGGTTTTAGGTAACATTGAAATCATCCTTTCTTTCAGTTGAACCATTTGATCACCGGATCACCGGTGAAGCCCTTTTCCCACACATACCACGCATAGGCAATGGCGCTTTCCGGTTTCCCGGTCATATCGCCGTTTTTATAACAGGCCAGCCGGGAACGGCTGATATAAACCTTTCGGGGGGGGGTACGCTTGAAGAACTCACCCCGTTTTTGCCCCTCCAAGAACTGAACCTTCAGGAACATAGCCACTTTTCCACCGGGGCGGACGCTTTCAAGCGCCCTTTGAACAAATTCAAGCCCCATTGAATACGGCGGGTTTGTGATTATATCGCCTTCAAAATCGTCCAGCGTTTCCTTCAGGAAATCCAGCGGTTCAGGATCACCGAAGCCCCGGTAAATCAGATCGGTTGAAATGACTTCATAACCGTGGGCCTGAAGCACCTTGGAAATATGGCCTTCCCCACAGGCCGGTTCCCAAATGACCGGGGAAAACTGTTCCAGTTCCAGAAGCATTTCCACGGCCCTTGGATCGGTGGCGTAGTAATCAAATGCTTCTCGTTCTTCAGGAACATGGTTGGAACTGCCCAAAGTGGTGAACACCTTCTTGGAACCACTCATTCTGTGTCACCGCCTTTCACAAATACACGGGTTTTCCGGTTTCTGATCCACTTGGGAACCGTTGTGAAGCCACAGCGTTTTGTGATCTGCCGGGAAAACTCAATCTTGGAAAGGGCTTGGAAGTTGTTTGCAATGCAATATTCCTTATACCGGCGATACACGGAAACGGTGGCTTCATTTTCAATCCCGTCAAGGCCCACTTCATTGATGAACCCAATAATGGGGTTGTTGTTTTCCTCATATTCGTCCAACTGCCCCTGAACTCTGCTGGAAGTGGTGAACTGTGCGTTCCCAAGAACCCGTTTCAACCCCTGAAGGCCAAGCAAGGCCAGATATTCCATAGAACCCTGTTCACACAGTTCATCCTTGATGAATGGGCGGAAGTCAGCATCATTGGGGGTAAACTTGGCATCGAAGGGAACAATTACCAAACGCCGCTGAACGGCTCCGGTTTTATCCTTGATACGGGGGATGTTGTTGGCGCTGAACAGGAACTTGGAATAATTGTTGAACTCAAAGGGATCTTGGCCTTTGCGCTCCACATTCACCCGATCACCCGTGACCAGCTTCTTGAACACGGAAGCATTGGCAATAAATTCATCACCAATATCATCACCGATGTTTGCCAGCTTGCCGAACAGTTCAGCGGTTTTGAACCTATCGCCCAATTCCTTCAGGTCAAGGGAAGCAATGTTCTGATCTCCAAGAAGGTTCTTCACCACATGAAGGAAGGTGGATTTGCCGTTGCTCTTATCGCCAATCAGGATGAAGGCTTTGCCAAGTTCGTTGCGGCGGTACATACAATAGCCCACCATTTCTTCCAGCAAGGCCCGAACTTCAGGATCATCACAGGCCAGCCGGTTCAGGGTATGATCCAACAGATCATCATGGGCGGCGGGGTTGTACGGCCACGGGATTTTGTTTGTAATGACCACATCCGGGGTGAACTCTTTGAAGGAACCATCCCGGATATTGTAAAGGCCGTTGCTGAAAGCAATGATATTCGGGTTGGTGGCCTTGGTGTTTTCCTCAATCATGATTTCCAGATAGGACAGGACTTCTGAACGCCACGCCCGTTTCAGGTTGCTGATCAGTTTGATCATGGCCCCTTCAATTTCACCGGCACCGGAAACATAGATACCATCCTTGTAAATGTGAAGCTGGTTATTGATCTTCACAATATGGTTGTTGTTCTTCAGGTAGGTGGCGAACTTATCAAACAGGAAGGTTTTATCCCGGAAGAAGGATGTTTTCTTGAAGGCATCATCCCGAAGGATCACATCAAGTTCCTTGTCGGAAAGGGGCTTCTTCAGCACATAACGGTTAATCAGCCTGATACATTCACGGGCTTCTTCCTTGGTGAAATCGTCACTCTGAAGGGTCAGAATGTAGTTGAACAGGGTTTGGTTCCGCCCATCACCTTCCCCAAGGTTCGGGAAATCATAGTTGCTTTTCACTGGGGTCAGCCACTTGGGAAGTTCCTGAATCTCCCCTTCAGGGAAGTCATACAGAATGGGCCGTTCCACGCCACCGGACTTCAAGATTTCATAGCTGTTATTGGCTCCAACCTTTCCATCCGTGGTGATACCCACGGCCAAGGTGCATTTCGTCCAGCTTTTTTTAACACCACAGTTCTTGAACAAGAAGTGTTTTCCCCGTGTGGTGGCGTACACTCTGCACTTCAGTTCTAAATCCTGAACAATTCTGAACAAAAGTTCAGATGTTTCCGCATCATCCACATCAATCAGGATGGTTTCTTCCCCAAGAATACCGGCGTATTCATCAAGGTCTTGGACTTCAGAACGGGTTTTCAGTTTTTCAACGCCTTTGAACTTTTCAAGGCATTGTTTGTTTCTGGTAGGCACATAGCCCCTAAACAGTTCCATGCTTCAACGCTCCCCCCCCCGAAAGGTTTATATCAGCCGTTCCACCCCAAAATCTTTCAGGCGATCCCAAGCAACATCAATGTAATATTGCTTGTCCAGTTCATCCGGGATGGGAAGGTTGGTCACATCATCATTGATGAAGAAACAATGATCCGGGGTGTTGCCGAACTTTTCAGGATTCTTTTCCCGGCCCTTGACGATTTTCCCGGAAACCTTGAAGATTCCGCCCTTGCTCTGATCCTTGGAAGCAAACACCCGGAAGGTTTTATCCGTCTGAACCTCACCACCGCTGAAGCGGGTGATTTTCTTGGAACGGCCTTTTTCATCCCTGATCTTGGCTTCCGTAATCATCGGGGAATAAAGGGCGTATTTGTACTTGCTGGACACCTTCACCACCTTCTGAAAATCCCGAAGATCGGAACATTCCATGATGGTTGTTTCCGGGCTGATCCCCTGAAGGAAATAGTTCACAATGGCCCGGTTGACAATGGGAAGGTCATAATCCAGATCGGACAGTTTTTTGACATAGGCACCCTTGCACTTCCAGCGGGGTTTCCCTTTTTCGTCACGAAGCGGCCCGGAAGGAACAATGATGTAATTGTTCACATCCTTCTGATACACCTTTTGAAATTCATCAAATTCAAGGCGCATCCCGGTTCTTTGCTCCCATTCCCAACACAGATCGTCCAGCATTTCAAAATCTTCATACCGGCGAAGTTTGACCAAAATACCATCCGTGTTACTCTGGATGATTTCACAATGATCTTCCAGCCGTTCAATCAAATCCAGAAGAAGAAGCTGACCGCCCACACAAACATTGTTGGCTTGCCGGGGGTCATACATGGCGTTGTGCTTATCTTTCATAGCGCCATAGGTGCTGTTCAGAACGATTTTATAAGGCTGTTGCATGGGGTTCTTCTCTGCCTTCAGCTTCAGGCGGGTGTGGTAGATTTCCGCATACTTGGAAGGATCGTGAACATTGCGGGAAAGCCACTTATAAACCAGCATCAAAGATGGGTAATAGGAAGCCACATCCACATTGACGAACCAGCCTTCCCCGTGATATTTGGGAATTGCCCCATGAAGGCCACCCCAAGCGAACACATGGGGAACCCCGGCCACTTCCAGCTCAAGGGTTTTGGAATAATCACGGTTCAAGGGATTCTTGTACCAATTCAAAACTTCCGTGTATTTTTCGATCCGCAAGCTGGGCGGGAACTCAATTTCAAATTCATCATTGTGTTCCCTTTGAACGGCCCCAAGGATTTTGGCGGAAAGTTGTGCTTTGGTGCGGCCAATGTCAGAAATGGGAAGGTGGAACGCCTTCACAAGTGACATTTGGGCATCAAATTCATCTTCCTTCCGCCTTAACCACACTTCCACCGTCTGTTCCACATCATGGCGGCAATACTTGACCGTTTCGGCCAATTCTGCTTCAGTCAAAGGCCGGTCAATGTCGAAGGGAACAGAAGTTTCTTTGATGGAATGGCCCATGAACGCTTCCAGCGCCTTCAGGCTGATTGGCGGGTTCGGCATCACATCATAATTGATCAGCGGGTATTCCCTGAACAGGCTTGAATATCTGTAACCGGGTTTGTCCTCTGCAATGATCCAATCATTCACAGGCTTTGGATCAAACCCACACAGAATGGCCTTTAGGATGTACTGATCATAGTTCCGGGAATTGTAACCGGCCCAAATCACGCCCTTGTGTTCCTCATAGAAACGCTTCAGCTTGTCGGGATCATTGATAATCACGGTTTCTTTCCGGGCGTTCAGGTCGATCAGGACAACCAACCAGTCATACCGGAAAACCTCAAAATCATAGAAGATCATCAACTCACATCCTTTCAGCTTTTGTGAAATCGGTCAGCGTTGCCGCCTTATCAGCCCCGCCACGGGAAGGCTTTCACTTGGGGCCATTGTGGGGCCGAAGCCCCACAGGTTGTGCTTGAAAGTTAAGGTTCAAAACCGCATCAAGCACTATTTGTGCTCGATTTGATTATAAAAAATCTGCGGTCAGTTTTCAACCTCAAAAACCTCCTCAACAGTGATGGAATTGAAGCGGGAATCATCATAGTCCACCGCATATTCCAAGGTTCCATCAATAGCTTCCGCCACATCAAGAACAAGCTGGGCAAACTGCTTGTAGCTGGTGAAGCTGATAGGAACACCGGAATCCAGCTTTTCAAGGAAGCCCATAGCAGAAGCGATCATGTTCTTGTCATTTTTGGTGCCGTAAAGGACACGGTTCATGAAAAGGCGCTGGTTCTTGAACTCACCGGACAGGATTTTGAAGGACACGGCCAGCATGGGGCGGTTGGGATCGGCCTTGGTGCCTTTGATCTCCATGCTTTCCAGCTTCACTTCATACTTGCCAGCGGGAATGGTGGGGAAATCACCGCCGCCGTTCTTCTTGGCATCCTCCACATCAGCCTGAAGGCCCTTCAGATCAACGGAACGATCAATCTTGTCAAAATCAATAGCCATAGTTTTTTACCTCCAAAATGTTGTTATGTTCAAATGGTTTTGAGAATATCAGCCAACCCATGAAACAGGCCGTTCACAAGTTCAGCGGTTTCCTTGGCCCGGTTCATAGTGTCAACTTCTTCTTTCGTAGGGGCAAATTCCTTATCAGGGGCAAACAGATCATCGGTCAGAACCCCATCCAACAGATGATCCAACGCCGCATCAAACATCACTTCATAGAAATCATCGTGGTTGGCGGCATAGTTGGCAATCGCCATCTTTGCGGCGTTCCGGTGAAGTTGGATCAGGGATTCCGGGTCAGCATCAGGCGGGGGGGGGGATCAGGTTTGCACACACCTGAATCTTGCGAATCAGGCCACGGCGGTTCATTTCTTCTTTGAACCTGTTCAAAGCATCGTTTTTCATGTTGCGTCCTCCTTATATTTGGTTGGAAATGATGGTTTTAATGCGCTTCACATGGTCTGAAAGCAACTCCCGGTTCATCCGTTTCCATCGAAGAATGTTGGAAATGCAGATCAATTCATCCTGAATGTCCTGAAAGGCTCTGCGGTTGCTTTCAAGATCAGCTTCATAGGAAGCAAGGTCTGTGTTTTCGCCGGCCTTGGCCGATCTGACTTCTTCATCAGCTTTTTCAGCGTATTCCCGGAAATACTTGGCCGCTTCATAGCCCATGTGTTTTTCAACCAGATATTCAAAATCACGGGCCTTGAAGATGGTTTCAGGCTTCCCGGCAATCATCAGCACATCAGCCATTATTCTTCACGCTTCTTCCGGGTACGGCGGGGCGGGTTGGCATCCGTCTTGGGTGCGGGTTCCTCTGCCTGTGCCTTGGGGCGATCCCACAGTGGGCAACCATCGGGGCCGCCTTCCTTGTGGCAACGGTGGCCAGCGTCAATGGACGGGCAAAGGGGGATTTCCGGGTTCTGATCGTGCTGTCTGAAAATGCGTTCACCATCCGGGCATTTGGGAAGATTATCCCAAGGCGGGGTGTCACCGGTGGCCGGTTCATCCACGGGAACAGAATCATCCTGTTCACCGCCGCCCGGTGTCCAAGTTCCATCAGGATCACCACAAGCCGCCTTTGCCGCATCTTCAGCCGGATCATAGTTATCAGCCGGGGGCGGGGTTGCAGTCTTGGCCTTTCTGCCCCTTCTGCTGGGCGCTGTGGTGGGCGTGTCGGTGGTTTCAGGTGCGGGGGTAGCCGGGGTATTGCCGCCACGCTTCACGGCTCCTGCGGCCTTCTGGTTGGCTTCCTCGTAGACTTCACAGAAAGCATCATAGGTCAGCGGGATTTCCTTATCACGGACAGTCAAACGGCCACCGCCGAAGATCACTTCAGAAGTCTTGAAAGACAGCACCCGTTCATCATCGTCCGCCACGATACGGGCCACCAGATCAACCATACCGGCCACCTTGTTTGCCACCTTATCCTGAAGGTTCGGCTTGATGGAACTGATCTTATCGCCGCCCTTGCGGGTCAGGTCACGGCTTCTGTCCTCATGGCTGATCAGGATGATGTTTTCATAGTCCAGATTCACAAGCCGCTTCAGGGTGTTCAGGAACTCACTTCTGACCATATCCCACGCACGGAAGGAATCATCAGATTCATGCTTCCAGCCCTGACGGTCACAGATGTAAACCCGGCACGATTCATAAACATCTTCCAGAAGGTCAACCACGATGGTTCGGAAATCGTTCTGTTTCTTTTCCAGTTCGGCCACGGCATCCATGAACACTTCATAGGCCAACTTGCGCTTGGTGATACGGCCTTCCACCGTAACGGTGTCACGAATGGCGATATAGGGGGCATCCACAAACTTGATGTTGCCATCCGTGTTCAACATCAGGGGATCGGGGAACTGATTGGCAAAGAAGGTTTTGCCGCTGAAGGGTGCGCCGTAAAGCCACACAACCTTCTTCTTGGTGGCGTTCAGGTCACGGCGTTCATTCTTGGGAAGTAACATATAATCCCATCCTTTCTGACAATATTCTTCATACTCACACCATCCACAAAAATGGTTTGGGTTCTTGGGAAAGTCTGTGGCTTCAACCATGTGCTTCACATCGGTCAGGAAGTCCACAATCTTCATGGGGTTGTACTGAACCGGCATCAGCGTTGGTTCAGCGTCTTTCAAGGCCGCTTGCAAGCGGTCACGGAATTGGGAAAGGGTTTCGGTGCTTTTCTGCCTGATCTTTGCCTTGGGAACAATCAGGAAATACATATTCCTGATCCGGTGGCCGGGATGGGTCAGTTCATACCAATACTTGTATTCGTGAAGCTGACCGGAAACGGCGTAGTTCTTGGCGTTGTTGGAATACTTGAAATCGTACAGATCAAACAAGGTTTCATTGGTTCTGGAATCCCAACCACAGGGCCACAGATAATCCATGAAGCCGATGAAATCAGCGTTCCCGATTGGAAGTTCAAAGGTTCCGCCCGGTGGCAACATGGCCTTTGCCTTGGGGATCATGGCTTCCAACTTCATCATTTCATGAATGTGATCATCCGTCAGAACCGGGAAGCTGTTCTTGTAGAAGTCAAGGGCTTGTTCAACCCCTTCTTCAATGCCGGTGTGAAGGGCGGTGCCAAGGATCAGGGCGTTGTCTGCGTCCGTGTTCGGGATCGTGTCTATCCCTTCCACATATCGCAAGCGGTATTTGTATGGGCATCTATCAAAGACTTCAACCCGGCTGTGGGAAACTCGCATTGTTTCACCCCTTTCACAATAGTCTTGAAGGCTTCAAAGCCTTCCGGGTAAAGGATGAACCCGAACCCCTGTGAACCGTTGATTTGGGCCAAATTACGCTTCTGAAGCACAGATGGGGTTCCATCGGTGGCCTTCAGCTCCACTTCAAGGGCAATGCCCTTCACGGTGATCCGCATATCGGGAAGGCCGCTTTTCACATACCGGCTTCCACCCCAACGCTTTTCATAGAAGCCACAGGGCGGGGCGCTCATGCGGTCAACAGGTTCACCCAAGGGATATATCCCTTCAGCTTCCAGCCATTTCTTCAGGCGATTTTCAAAGTTTTTTTCACCGGCCATCGGCTCATCCCTCCAACATCTGAATCAGGCTGTGAATACCTCTGACTTGGGTGAAGCCCTGAATTTTACCCGTTCCAGCGTAGAATTGGAACAGTTTATCATCAGACTTCCGCCAACAATGAAAATGTCCGGTTTGCTCATTCTTCAGTTGGTATTCAATGCCGTGGGCTTCAAACTGCTGAATGGCATAGGCGATCCGGTCGGGGTTCTTTGCAACCCGTTCTGAATGAACCTGTTTGGCATGATTTTTCAGGGCATCCCACACTTCATCCCTTGCCATCGGCCCCACCGTCCATTTCATAATGTTCAAAGGTTGCCACACTTGCCATAGCTGAAAACAGATCGGAATAATACTGAACAGCGGAATCACGGTCAATATTGTGTTTATCAGCCGCCGCAATCAGTTCATGAATGGTGCCACCAACAATGCGGGTCATTTCACTTGCCCAAGCGTCAGCTTCTTTCGGGGTCAAACCTTCCATTACTGCCCACCGCCTTTCAGGGTGATCTTCACATAACCGGCCTTGGCGGTGGTCTTGGAACACTCGGAAGCAATGTCCGGGTATTTCTTCTTCAGCTTGGTGGAATCAATGCTGGTGGCATTGGTGGGCTTCACAAGGGTAAGGTTCAGAACATCGGATTCAAACTTATCCACACCAAACTTCACCATTGCTTCATACAGCTTGGCCTTCATTTCCTTTTCCTGTTCCTCAATGGCCTTCTTGTGGGCGGTCAGGGAAGCAATGGCGTTCAGGGTGGCAAGCTGGGTGTTCTTGAACTCCTGAAGGGCCGTTTCTTCATCGAAGGTGGCCGAACCACAGGCGTTCGGGTTTTCCTGACAGGAATCAGGACAAGTGTGGAAATCCGGGCATTTGTGGCAACACCCATCAAATTTTCCACGGGGGCAAGCATTTTCACATTTGATCATTTTTCGGGTTCTCCTTTCAGATAAACATTCAACTGCTTCAGGCCGAAGGCGGAAGCGGCTTCATGGTTGTCAAAATAAATGTCGATCTGGTTTTCACCGTATTTGTCAATCACCCATTGGGCGGGGCGATCCTGAACGATGTATTCACCCAAGCCTTCCACTTCCACCACGGTTCCCAAGGGAAGCGGGGAAGCACAGGAAACACCGGCTTTCAGTTCCACACCAGCGGCACCATATACAATGCCGTTGGGCCGGTTCTTGGCCCATTCACCGCAACACTTTTCACAGGAACAATAGGCGGTAATTCTGAAACTGCCCAACAGCACCGGTTCAGGTTCGGCGGGTTCTTCCACCAGCGGAGTTTCCACCGGCTCCAAGATCACATCCGGGGTCACGGCGGTAAGCTGATCCGGTTCAATGGGGGCATCCGGGGCCTTGCTGTTGACAGCAGAACAGCGCCCAAATATAAACCCCATTGCAAGGCCCATCAGAAGGGCCACAAGGAACATCCGCCTGAACCGCTGGTTAAGGGCTTTGCGGCGCTGTTGCCGCTTGCTCATACTTTCTGAATAGTTCATCGGTATAGTCCTTTCTCATTTCCAAAGTAGAAAGAATATCTTCTTCAACCGTTCCCGGACAGATCATCAGGTAATAGAAGCAGGGCCGTTCTTGCCCAAGGCGGTGAATACGCTTTTGGGATTGCTCCCACAGTTCCGAACCTTGGGGAAGGCTGAAATAAATGATTTTGTTGGCAAGCTGGAAGTTGCCGCCCATTGCACCGGCCTGATACTGAATGAAGGTAATGCTGTTGTGCTGGTAGCGGTAAGCATCCAAGTTCTTTTCTTCACCGGAAAGAACAGACACGGGCCGGTTCAGGCTCTTGGCAATCCCCTTCAGGCGTTCCATTTCTTCCGTGAAGTTATAGAACACAATCAAGCGATCTTCCGTGCTGTTCGCCAAATCCCGGAAGGCTTCATAACGGGCCGGGTTATATAGGCCGCAAAGCTGACGGGCGTAAAGGCGGCGGGTCAAACTGGTATCACCGATCAATTCCCGTTCACAATGGGCATTGGAACCGTAGAAATCCGCATCCAGTTCAAATTCACCAAGATTGGCGCTGTCAATCGCAATATAGCGATCATTCCAGAACTTCCAATAAAGGGGTGAAGGGCGGGTTTTGACCTTGATCCAGTTCCGTTTTGGAAGGCTGATCCCGGCCTGTTCGGTAGTCATGAAAACGGCCCCATGTTCGGCCAGCTTCATCTTCAGCCGGTCAACATTCTTATAGCCGGTAATCTGCTTCCGCCAAAAGCCATCGGTTTCCACCCATTCCGTTTGAATGTACTGCTTCCAGAACAGTTCCTTTGAAATCTTCCACCCCAACAGTTGGCATTGGCTCCACAGGTTTTCATACTTGCCGCCCGTGGGGGTGCCTGACAGAAGGATCACATTATCCGGTTTCAGCCCAAGAATGAACTTTGACCGTTTGGCGTTCTCGTTCTGGATCAGGGAACTTTCATCCAACATCAGCGTGAAGCCGGTCAGGGTTTTCAGCACATTTCGCCTGAAAGTCAGTTCGTAGTTGATCACGCCACAAATCCGATCCGGGTTATCAACTTCCATTGCGGCCTTCATGAACCAATCAAATTCATTTTTCTTGGTCATGTCATAAATCATCCAACAATGGTTCATAGCGTAATTTTCTGTCATGTGTTCAATCCAGTCTTGAACCTTTGAACATTGACACACCAGAAGATTTACACGGCTGTTCAACTTCAGGGCTTTTTCGGAACCAACAAAGGTTTTCCCAAGGCCCATGTCAAGGTAATAGGCCACCCGGTTTTTTCCCTCGGTTTCATCAAGGGCCTGTTGTTGGTGCTGGAACAGGTTAATCATTGATCTGAATGAAATCACCCAAAACCTTTTTGGCGTGGGTGGTGGAACCGAACAGTTTCTTGACCACAGCGGCACAGAAACCGGAATAGTAGTCATAGGAATCCGCTTCCCCACAGGAAACAATGGTTTTGGTGTTGTCGGCCCACAGAATGATTGTCTTGGGGCCGCTATAAATGACCTTCTTGATCTGCGGAAGGCCGGTCTGACGGGAACGGCGGATGTGATTTGCAACGCCAAAGGTGGCGTTAAGATCGGCCTTGATATATTCCATCATGGCATCAGGCAGACTACCCGCCGCAACCACCTTGGATTCAGAGAACCAAAACAGGCCCTTGGAACTTGCGTCATTCGTCTGCTGAAAAAGTTCCACGCCAACCTTCTTGTTCTGCGAAAAGTAATTCTTCACCTTGCCGATGTAGCCGGTGAACTTGCCGCTGTATTCCGCATCGGGCAAGATTTTAACGATCATTCCGATCTGAAGCATATAAACCATCCTTTCATTGGTGAAGCCATTCACGGCGGATGTACTGAATCGCCGTTTCAAAGCCTTCAAACATTTCAGCGGGGCAATCCGGGCTATGCTGGGCGCTCCGCAACTGCTTAATTGCCTTCTTCAGTTCGCCACGGGTGGCGATAGGCGTATAGGGGGGGGGGAATCGGGCGCAACCACATAGATAATGGCGAAGAAGCAAATCATATCAATGTTGGTGGCGTTCCTGATCAAATCCAACAGTTCATCACGGGTGTTATCCATCGGGGTTCCCCTTTCAGGCCGTAAGGCCGAAGAAGGAATTGAACTGATCAGCACCCACATAATCACGGAACTTGGTGGGGTTGATGTAGTAATTCCAGCAAGCACCGGTTCCGGGAACAGCGTTCCCGAAGGGAAGAAGGCCACGCTGAAGGCCGATTCTGACGAACTGATCAGATTTACCCATGCACCGGGCGGCTTCCTTCACGCTGATCTTCTTGATGGGCGGTTCAGCAACCGGGGCGGCTCCATAGCCCATCAGGTAATCAAAGGAAACGCCGGTGGCATCGGCAAGGGCCTTGATACGGTCAGGGCCGGGGGTGTTCTTCCCGGAAAGATATTGGCTGATAGCGGCCTTGGAAGCCCCGGCCTGTTCAGACAGGGCGGATTGGCTCATGTTGGCCTGTTCCATAGCGTTCTTCAAACGCTCTGCAAAGGTGGTCATTGTGCGTACTCCTTTCATTTTTTAAGATTTCCGTGTGTAAACACGGCGGACAGTAAGAAATAACATCCCGGCCAATGTCAGACAGCTTTTCGGGATAGGTCAGGGGAAACATTTCCCCACACTTCTTACAGCGAACTTGGCGGGTGATCATCATTGGCTTACCACCTTGAAATGACCGGGTTCCTTCATCGGTTCCACATCCACGGTGGAAACCAAAGCCCACCAATCGGCTTCCGGGTAAAGATTGCAGTCACTTCTCAAAATGGTTCGATCCTTGAAGTGAACGGCCTTCCAATCCTTGGTGTCAATCAACTTCATTGGTTATCACTCCTGTTCTTCAAAGGCCACTTCACATTCCCCACAGAGAACATGAACTTCCTTGGTGGCCCGGATGATGGTTCCGCAACAGGGGCAAACATACTTACGGGAACTTGATCCCCCCCTTCCGGGAACCCTTCAGCGGATTGGTACGGGGCCGAACCAGACAGAACCCGGACTTGCCAAGGGATTTCACAAAGGCTTCTGCTTGCGGGTTCAGGGTGGTTTTGTGCCATCCGTACTTTTCGCCTTTCTCCACGGTCAGCCCGTGGGCTTCAGCGGTTTCCTTGAACTTCCGGTTGTGGTATGAACCAGAACGGGAAGTGTCTTGAACATTGTCCTGAAGGTTCTGAAGGTGAACCATTTCGTGAAGCAAGGTTCCACAGGTTTCTTCAAAGGGGCGGTTCAGGTATTCGGCGCACAGGTTGATTTCGTAATAGCCGCCTTCCTTGGTGCCGTCTTGCCACGCCTTCCAACCGGTACACCACCCATAGGCCCCACGGGTATGATCCGGGGAAACGGTGATCACAGGCTTTTCCAACTTCCCTTTAAAGAAGGCTTTGTTGAACTTTGAAAACAAGGTTTCAAGTTCATCAATGACCGGTTTCAAACTGACTTCATTCATGGTGCTTACTCCTATTGAACACTATATGTGCTCGATTTAGTTAAAAAAAAGTTCCTGAACCGAAACGCCAAAGAAATTGGAAATGCGAACCTTCACTTCATCACGGGGAACCCGTTCATCACGCTCATACATGGCATAAGAAGATTTGGTGATCCCAAGTTCCTTGGAGATTTCGTCTTGGGTTCTGCTCCCACGCAGTTCCCGAAGTTTCTTGCCAACACTCATATTTGCACATCCTTTCTTCAGAATTAGAACAGCCAAAGCCCCAACAAGCAATTTCCGGGCGGTCATATCTTTTATATGGGGATTGATACCCAATACCCGAACCCATAAACCGGGGGCGCTCATGTTGTCGCTGTTGCCCTGCCATCATCAGCACCGGTGGGGCGGTTCCGGTGGACGGGCCATCAGGCCCGTTTCGGCTTATTCAGCATCCATATATTTTGCAGAAACCTTAATCATTGATTCTGCAACCGCTTTATCGGTTGCACCCCGATAAGTTTTATTGAACAGGATATACACAAGACTAAAGGTTATATCATCAGAAGAATCATAGGCAACTTCAAGAGTAGCTTCCGGGCAATCTTCCATGGTCTTTTCGTGGGGAAGGGTAAAAGCGTGGGGCACACCATAAGTGGTAAGCATTTCATCCAGTTTTTCAAGCAAAGTATCATCCATATCAGGGTGTCCTTCACGATCCTTAATGGTGACATAGGTATCAAAAACATGAACCTTCATTTTCAAATCCTCCCAATCAGTTCGTGCACCGTTTGTGCTCGTCTGATTATCATTATACACGATATGTGCTCAAAGTCAAGCGCAACTGAACACAAATTGTGCACAAAGAAATGTGTTACTAATTGTGCACATCGACGGATTGACTTTGTGCACATAATGTGTATAATAAATTATAGAAAGACTTCTGAAAGGGGTGTACTTATGCCGAAGTTTTCTGATCGGTTCAAGCAATTACGAACCGAACGCCGCCTATCTCAACAGAACTTGGCGGATCAGCTTGGTTTTTCTAAAAGTAGTGTAAATATGTATGAACGGGGCGAACGGGAACCGGGCCTTGAATCTATGGAAACCATTGCTGACTATTTCAATGTTGATTTGGATTACCTCATGGGAAGATCAGACATTCCGAACCGGAATGATTGGTTGAAAAGTATCAATAAATCTGTGGTAGTTGAACCTTCACAGCCACAAATGAAGTTTGATAACATCATCCCAATTTCTACAAAGCGTTTCCCCCTACTCGGTGACATTGCGTGTGGAAAACCCATCATGGCAAACGAAGAAAAAGAACTGTATGTAGAAGCCGGGGCCAACATTTCTGCTGATTTCTGTTTACGGGCCAAGGGTGATTCCATGATCGGGGCCAGAATCTATGATGGGGATATTGTTTTCATCAAGAAACAAGAAATGGTGGACAATGGTGAAATTGCCGCTGTTATCATCGAAGATGAAGCAACCCTGAAGCGGGTGAATTATTTCCCTGAAAAGAACCTTCTGATCCTGAAGGCTGAAAACTCCAAGTATGAAGATTTGGTTTATACGGGTGAACAGTTGGATCATATCATCATTCTTGGTAAGGCCGTGGCCTTCCAAAGTGATGTAAGATAAATGAAAGGAATGGTTGTTATGAAAAAGAAGGGTTGCCTAATCCCCGTCTTGATTGTTGTAGTCGCTCTTGCCGTTGGCATTGGGGTTGGGGTCAGTCAAATGACAAACAATCCCGGAAGCACAAATAAGGAAACTGTTCCGGTAGTCTTTGACGCACTTCAATATGAAGTGAAGGACAAGAAAAACATTAGTGAAACCGAACTTATTGAACAGTTGGGTGAACCTGATAGAACCGAAGATTGGAACTATACCACGGCCAGCGGAAAAACCTTTCCCATTCGTACTTTGTACTATGGGAATAATGAATATAGCTTCAACAATGACAACCTTCAGCGGGTTACTTTGTACGATAAATTTTCCTATTCCAGCAAGGATGATTTTCTTCCAATGTTTAATTTGAAGAAATATTCCAACACCAATATCAATGATACCGGTTCGTATTATCGGGCCTTCTATTGCGGTGTGAATGATTTGTGGTTGGAATATAATGATAGCGAAATCACCATGACCAAGATTTCCTATGGCTCTGTATTTGACGAAGGTTGATCTGTCCACATCCGTTCCGCCGCCCAATCCCTGAAAACACATGAAAATCAAGGCTTTGGAACAGGTGGAACAGATAAAGCGCCGGTTCTCTATATACTCTTTTTCTTTTATATTTTTTTATCTACTCTTTGAAGTAATATAATATCTGTTCCAAGTGTTCCATTCTCTCAAAGCCACATCCCGCAAGGATTTTAAGCGGAACGGATATGGAACAAATGCAAAAAAAAATGACCGCCCCCGGTCTTGCACACCGGAAGCGGTCAGGCGAAACAAACCCTTTTGAAGTTAATGTTTCAAACGCCTTTGAACATTATATCACATGGGGTTTAGCTTTGCCATACCCAATTTTGAAAGTTCAGGTGATATAATGCGAAATCCAAACGGGTATGGAACGGTTGCAAAGCTATCAGGCCAACGCCGCCGCCCGTACATCGTGAAGAAAACCATAGGTTGGAATGACAAAGGCCATCCCATCTATGACATCATCGGCTATGCTGAAACCCGTGAAGCCGGGAACATCATGCTTGCTGAATACAACCGTGATCCTTGGGATGTTGACCGGGCCAAGATCACCCTTCAACAGCTTTTTGACCTCTGGAAAGAAAAGAAGGCCCCGAAGCTGGGGGAATCCAACCGTTCTTCCCTCTGTTCAGCGTTCAAGCATTGTTCAGCGTATGTGAACAAGCCTTATAAACAACTGCGATCCTACCAAATGCAAGAAACCATTGATGGTTGTGGGAAAGGGTATAGCACCCAAGCGGCCATCAAGAACCTGTGGGGCCACCTTGACCGGTTCGCCCTTGAAATGGATATAATAAACCGGTGCTTCTCCGAACTTCTGACTTCTGATCCAATACCGCCCACCAGCCGCCTTCCATTCACCAACGATGAAATCAAAACGGTGTGGGAACATCAGTCTAATCCTTGGGTTGATACTGTTTTGATCTTGCTATATTCCGGGTGGCGTATCTCTGAATTTTTGAACCTGAAACCTGAAGATATAGACTTGAAGGAAGGCACGATGAAAGGCGGCACCAAAACGAAGGCCGGTAAGAACCGCATTGTTCCCATCCATCCAAAGATCAGGCCCTTGATTGAACGGCGGCTTGCCGAAGGTGGCCCCCGGCTGATCAGCTACAATGGGAAGATTTGCAATCAAACCCAATACCGGATATTTTGGGCGGATATTATGAAGGCCCTGAAGCTGAATCATACCCCGCACGAATGCCGCCACACCTTTGAAACCAAATTGGATGGCGCCGGAGCCAACCGGAAATGTATTGATTTGCTCATGGGTCATGTGTCCAAGGACACGGGAAACCGGGTCTATAATCACAAGACTTTGGACGAACTGAAGGCCACCGTGGAACTGATTCCATAGGGTTCAAACCGGTGAACATTTTAGGCCGCTGAACGCTGAACTATGCACACATTAGTAACAAGAAAACCCCGAACCCCTGAAAAATCAAGGGTTCGGGGTTCGTCTGTTTTTATTGTACCACAGCAGCGGGCGGCTGCCTAGGCATAATTTGCGGCAAAGCGGGCCATACTGCCTGCAAGGCATCATCAAAAGGAGGTTTTCCCCATGAACGCATACGTTGACCCTGATCTGTGCATCGGCTGCACCCAGTGCGCCGGACTGTGCCCCGCCGTGTTCCACATGGAGGGCGTTCTGGCTGTGGCCGAGCCCGGCTCCATCCCGCCGGAGGAGGTCCCCCAGGCAGTGGACGCTGCCAACGCCTGCCCCGTGAGCGCGATCCGCATCGAGGAGTAACTTTGTGAGAGCCTTCCCCACTGGGGAAGGCTTTTTTGTTTTTTCTTTAAAAATCCCCCGCTGGATGCCGTTTTGTGCTATACTATAAGATGTGTAATAATGCAATGGAGGAACACGACTATGCGTTTACTGGTCATTGACGGCAACAGCATCGCCAACCGTGCCTTTTTCGGCATCAAGCTGCTGACCACCAAGGACGGCCGTTATACCAACGCCATTTTCGGCTTTCTGAATATCATGCTCTCCCTGCTGAAGGAGTCCCAGCCCGACGAAGTGGCTGTGGCCTTTGACCTGAAGGCCCCCACCTTCCGCCACAAGATGTACGAGGGCTACAAGGCCACCCGCCACGGCATGCCGGACGAGCTGGCCCAGCAGATGCCGGTGCTGAAGGAGATCCTCACGGACCTGGGCTATCGCATCGTCACCGCCGAAGGCTGGGAGGCCGACGACATCCTGGGCACGCTGGCTGCCGCCTGCGCGGCCCGGCAGGACGACTGCTTCCTTGCCACGGGAGACCGCGACAGCCTGCAGCTGGTGAGCGACACCACCACGGTGCTGCTGGCCACCACAGCGCTGGGCCGCAGCAAGACCGTGACCATGGATGTGGACGCCATCCGCGAAAAATACGGCATCGAGCCCAAGCAGCTCATCGAGGTCAAGAGCCTGATGGGCGATGCTTCCGACAATATCCCAGGCGTGCGGGGCATCGGCGAAAAGACCGCCCTCTCCCTCGTGCAGAACTTCGGTTCGCTGGAAGGGGTGTATGAGCACATCGACGACAAGCGCATCAAGCCTAAGCAGCGGGAACATTTGCTGGAATGCCGCGAGCTGGCCCAGCTGAGCCACACCCTGGGCACCATCCGCACCGATGCGCCCATCGACACCGCCGAGGGTGCCTACGCCATCGGCGAGGGCAACAAGCCCAAAGCCGTGCGCATGCTGCAGGAGCTGGAGATTCACTCCCTGATCCAGCGCTTCGGGCTGGGCGGCATCGTGCCCGCCAATCTGGAGGAGGAGACCGCGAACCTGCCCGAGGCAGAGATCGCACCGCTGCCGCTGACCCCTGCCGGGCATTATCTGGTGGCGTCCCGCCCCCCCGTGATGGGCAAGCAGGGCGTCCACAACGTGGTGTTGCAGCCCGAGAGCTGGTACGCCGTGCAGGGCACCACCGTTTACCCGCTGGAAGACGCAGAGCTCGTGCGCCTGCTGGATGACCCGGATGTGACGCTGGATGTGTTCAATTCCGCACCGCTTTACGCCAAGGCCATGGCCGTCGGCGGCTGGGGCAGCAGCATCGTGTGGGACGGCAAACTGGCCGCCTACCTGCTGGACGCCTCGGCTTCCAAGTATCAGGTAGGTGAGCTGGTGCCCAGCTACAAGGCCGCCGCCGCCTTCACCTGCACAGACTACCCGGACGCAGGCCGTCTGGCGGACCTGTTCGCCAAGATGAAGGCCGAGATCACCGCCTGCGGCGAGGACCCCCTTTACAACGAGATCGAGTTCCCGCTGGCACAGGTTCTGGCGGATATGACCCGCATCGGCATGCTGGTGGACCGCGACGGCATCGACCAGTTCGGCGTGAAGCTGCGCAGCGAGCTGGAACAGGTGCTCACCCGCATCCACATGGAGACCGGCAGCGCCAGCTTCAACCCCAACAGCACCAAGCAGCTGGGTGAGATGCTGTTTGTCACCATGGGCCTGCCCCACGGCAAAAAGACCCAGCGCGGCTGGTCCACCGACGCAGAGACGCTGGAAGCTCTGCGGGATTACCCGCTGGTGGAGGACATCCTGCAGTACCGCGCCTACCAGAAGCTGAACTCCACCTATGTGGAGGGCCTGCTCAAGGTCATCGGCGAGGATGGCCGCATCCACACCACCTTCAATCAGACCGAGGCCCGCACCGGACGTCTTTCCTCCGATAACCCCAACCTGCAGAACATCCCCATCCGCACCGAGCTGGGCAGCCAGCTGCGCGCCTACTTCATCGCAAAACCGGGCTGCGTGCTGGTGGACGCCGACTACAGCCAGATCGAGCTGCGCATCCTGGCCCACGTCACCGGCGACGAGCACATGCAGCAGGCCTTCCGCAGCGGTCAGGACATCCATCGCAGCACTGCCGCCAGAATTTACGGCATTCCCCAGGGCGAGGTGACGCCCCGGGTACGCTCCGGTGCCAAGGCCATCAACTTTGGCATCATGTACGGCAAGGGTGCCTACAGCCTTTCGAAGGACATCGGCGTGACCGTGAAGGAGGCCGACGCCTTCCTGAAGAACTATCTGGCCGCCTTCCCCAGCGTGAGCAGCTATATGGACAAGACCATCGCCGACGCCCGGGCCAACGGCTACGTCTCCACCCTGTTCGGCCGCCGCCGTGCCCTGCCGGAGCTGAACAGCAACAGCCACAACATCCGCGCCAGCGGTGAGCGCATGGCCCGCAACACCCCCATTCAGGGCACTGCCGCCGACGTGATCAAACTGGCCATGGTGCGGGTGTGGAAGCGCCTGCGGGACGAAAAGATGGAGAGCCGCCTGATCCTCACCGTCCACGATGAGCTGATCGTAGAGGCCCCGGAGGCCGAGGCCGAGAAGGCCGCGCAGATCCTGCGGGAGGAAATGGAAGGCTGCGTGCACTACGCCGTGCCGCTGAGCACCGATGTGCACACAGGCAAAAACTGGCTGGAGGCCCATTAAAATGATCATTCTAGGAATTGAATCCACCTGCGACGAGACCGCCGCAGCTCTGGTGGAGGACGGCCGGCACCTGCTGAGCAACGTCATCTCCACCAGCGTGAAAGAACAGGCGCTGTACGGCGGCGTCGTGCCGGAGATCGCCAGCCGCCGCCACTGCGAGTTCATCAGTGCCACG
>OBAI01000294.1_pt1 | contig 59448 bp, 50 predicted proteins | sample 1517461 | NCBI WGS metagenome assembly OBAI01 (sample SAMN04571696, study PRJEB22368) | human gut metagenome | biome: human gut; material: stool | host: Homo sapiens | place: Luxembourg | collected 2012-06-29
ATTCCCAGTAAACCACATGCCTCTTTCACATCATTTTATCTGCTTCTCCGTTGCATTAAAAAAACTAAATATTTTTACCAATATGCGGCAAATCAAATAGAGCCATTTTCTTTTCAACCCTTTTTTAGGATACAAGCGCAAATCCAAGCGCAATTATCGGCAATAAGCATGCATGCATACACTGGTGGTTTGGGATGTCTTCAAACGCAAGCGATGCTTCATCCCCAAGCAAAATAATTATCTAATTATTGAAGTCTGTGCTTATAATTAGCGATGAATTTGCTACAAAAGAATGGTATTCTTCTTTCAAAATATCGAGATTTAACCCAGACTCAAGTATTATGGGTGAATCGACCGAAATAATATAATCACTACTAATTACTGCTGAAATGTTTTCGCCATTATAAAAATGGGTATACTTGCGTATAGAAAATTTATTTGACGCTGAGGCATTAAAAAAATTTTAATTCTGTGTCGGACATTACCGTGTTTTTATAGATGTATAACTTTTTAATGCAGAAATATTAATTTAATAAAGCCAGATTCTTATTCTTATAATTATATAGGTGTTAACATAATCAATCTATAATAGAGTATATAATTTAACACTAATTTGTTTATTTTATAATTGTTATGTTTTTCTAATGGCATTCTTGTGGTAAAATCTTAATATGAATTTTTCTTGTATTGCCTAAATTATGGCAGACTTGAATATTTTGGCTGTGAAAAGTATGTATTAAAAAGAATAAAATGTCTGACTTATCTGAAATTGCGAACTATGAAATAATACGTAGAATCGGCGAGGGAGGGTACGGAACGGTCTATCTTGCAAAATTAAAAAATCGCGCCGAATATCTGGCTCTAAAAATCATAGCCTCAAAAGGTATTGAACGCGAAAGAAAAGCTTTAGAAAAATATTTAAATATTTCGGATAGAAATAATATGGTCGAGATTATCGACTTCGGTTCTACAAAAGAATTTCTTTATTATTGTACTCCGCTGGCGGATTCTTTAGACGAAAATTTTCAGCCGGAAGATTTTAGATGGCAACCTAAGTCCCTGCAAAATTTGATAGAAAGAAAACTTGAAGGCTCCTCAACTGTGTGGTTCTCGCATTCCGAAATTCTGGATATGATTTCTCCTGTCTTTGATGCCGCAATTGTCCTTGGGGAAAACAAACTTTTGCATCGCGACATAAAACCGGATAACGTCTTGTTTTTTTGCGGGAAAGCAAAGCTTGCTGATTTTGGGCTTGTGGAACAAGATGTTCGCTCTCTTTCGAATATTGGCACGCCTCTTTACATTGCTCCGTCTTGGTATGTAAATAAAGGCGGAAATCCCGACGCATATGGAATTGCAGCCACATTATATACTTTGATATCTGGAAATCTTCCCGACACGTTGGGTCGCCCCGCATATAGATTTCCGGAAAAAGAAGTGCCGGAGCGGGATAGGGAACGCTGGTTGCATTGGCATAGGTGCATATTGCGCGCAATTTCGGAGAATCCGGCAGACAGGTATGTGTCGTTGAAAGCTTTTAAAGACGCCGTGTTTTCGGACGACTTTGAGAGTTCCAAAACTTACAACGCCCAGCCTAAATCTAAAATAAATTCAAAAAAAACGTTTTTTGCCATAGCACTATGTACAGTGTGCTTGGTTGTTGCTTTTTTATTGGCAGGGAAGTTTAGAACCGGAATTTCACCGGATAATGTCTCTTATGCCAACCGCGCAGAATATAAAATTCCCGACGAAATATATCTGAAAATAAAAAAGAACGGATTTCATTCGGGCGGATTTTTTATAGAGGACATTAATACTTGGAAAGCAGGCAAGCAATCCGTTTTAAACGAGTGGAGCAAGAACCTAGAAAAATCAAAAGCTCTTGCGGAAAAGACCGAGGAACAGGTTATTGCAATCGCAAACGAGAAGTTTTTAAGGGAATGGAAAGAATCCCCAGAATCGATAACTCATTCTGGCGGAGAAAAATTGAAGGAAATCAGAGATGGAGAAATAAAGCTTGCTTTGTTTGAATGGCGAAACGCAAGAATGGGGTTGCCCGATGAATTAACTGTTTGGGAAGAACTGAAAGACGCAGTGAATGGCGATGAGCAGTACAAGCAATATGTTTCCGAAATTTATGAAAATTATTTAAAGAGTTTAAAGTGATTTTCAGAAATTTTTTGCGAATATTTTTGTATAGGCAAATCATGTTTATTCCCAAAACACCAAAGACGATTATTGAACAACTTGTCGCTACGGAGAAGATTTCCGTATGGAATTCAACTTGGCGCAGGTTCTTTGATTTGTACCATGCGCCGATTAAAATTATGGTGGGTAATTCCTTCTTTAAGTACGGAGTTTACTCCGTCCCAAATAATATAATCGACGAGGTTGTAAGCGACGTTGTGGTTTCTCTAAATAAAATTTTTAACGAGAAATTATACGATCCTAAGAAATCAAGGTTTCGTTCCTATCTGAAAACTATTTGCGACCGCAGGGTTGTTGATTACCTCAGAAAAAACGTCGACAATTTTAAGACGGACTCAATAGACGAGGACGGCGGCGAGGTTAAAACTATGGCCGAATCTATTGCCCAGGAAAGCTTGAACGCAAAACTTGCCGAGGAAGAACAGCGCGCTTTTAAAGAATCTGTTGTTTTGGACGCCTATATGTCGATAAGGCACAACTTTGATCCGAGAACTTGTACCGCATTCGAAATGATAAAGTTAGAGGATGTAGATGTTGAAAAGGTTGTCGAGGAATTGGGCGTTTCTCCGAATGTGATAAACAATTCTGTTTATAGAATAACAAAAAAATTGCGGGAAGTAATTTCCGAAGATCCATTAATGAAAGAGTTTTTCGATGAAAGAAAACATAAATAAAAACAGCAAGTGCGAGAACGCAGACGATGACGAAAATATAATCGGCGAGCTAAAAAGGGCGTATAAAGCGATAAATGCTCTTCAGAAAACACCCTCCCATAGAAAAATCGCCTTGGATATAGAGCGCAAACTGAGAAGTCAAAAAGAGAAAAACCGAAATTCGTAAATTTAAATTGGAAAGTCGAAGTCTATGCTTTTGTTCCAATCTTTAATGTAAAAATTTTTTTTTAATTCAAAATCGGAACGCCAGTCCATTTATACTACAGCAACAATTCAAAAAAACTATGAATATGGATACTTCAAAAAACAGTGTTATTAAGCGTAATTATACGGTAAAAAACCCAAAAACAGTTTTATTATTTATTATAATAGAATGTTTATTTATTTATGGAGTCTATTATTTTGTAAAAAATGTGTCGTCCGAAAATCTGCCAATATTGATTTTTTTGATTGTAGGCGCGATATATTTCTTCTTCACTGTTAAAGCGGAAATTCCTGGGGTTGTAATCGACGTCGAAAACGATAAATTCTCGTTTCCTGGAGGCGGAGTTGCGGCAAAATCTTTTTTAGAATATTTGTCGCCTTTATTTTGGATTCAGCATATGCGCCGATTTGAATATCCGCTAAGTTCGGTATTGAGCGTGGCGCCGGAGGTTTCCGTCAACGTAAACAAGAAGGGAGATGTTTCAAGATACTATAGTCTCCGCGTAGCGGGAACATTTGGCAGCGCAAAAATAAGACTTGATGACGAACGCAAGCTGCAGGAACTTTTATCACTTTTCTCAACTATATTAGAAATGGGAGTTCCTGTAGTTAAAAGATAGCTTTTGTTTGTTCCCGCATGCGCATTTCAAGCGCGCATGCGGGGAAACTCATATTTTGCACAAATCTCAGCCATTACAATTAAACATACGTCTTGGGGGGTGCCGGTTTTTATGGCGGCATAATCTCCGCGTTTTGCAGCGCTATTGAATGGCGTATTTGCCGCCGCGTTGGGGAAGGCGTATTTGCCGCGTTATAAATCTTCTTTTGAAATGGAAACAGGGGGATACCGGCAAATTTTCAAAGTCTGGAGAATCCTATAGTAGAAATTTTCTTTTGATTTTGAATATCGCTGGACAGTCCTGTAAGGAAACTCGCTTGAGCATATTTTTTTGTAGGCGGCAGTCGAGGTATTTTCAATTGGAAACCTGGAAAAATCTATGTAGATTCCCGCAGCGCCGGCGGGCGGATTCCGGAGCGAAAAAGATATGGAAGAATATTTGCAGACAAGAGCGGGAAAATCGGCATCCGCTGGCATCGGTGAAACCTCATAGATGGTTTTCGTTGAGAATATGCCGTTCCCGTTGAAACGCGTTTTGTTCTTCTTATAAAATATGCCCGCGGCATTTAGGTAAATATCAGACTTGGTGTTGTTTGCCACGCGAACAGCAATTGCGTCGCCCGACGCCTCGGCGGTTATTGGCAGCGCCTTCGAGTTAAAAGGCATGTAAAATACAATGCAATAAGTTGCAGTCAAAAGCGCTAATATGCAGAAGAAAAAAACAAAGTACCACATTTTTAAGTTCAGGGATGTGCCGTTTGCACTTTAAAATAAATGCGAAAATTGTTTATAGGCGAGCTTTTTTGAAAATTTCTTAATAAAAAACCCGGCCGTTTCCGGTCGGGTCTTCAATTCCATAAACAAGTTGCCTGCTTGCAGGCTTCATTTGGAATGCCGCGTTTAGCGGTTTTCGTAGCGCTGGCGGAGCATGTTATTGAACGCAGCAACCTTGCGCTTGCGGCGCTTGATTTCGCACGGCTTTTCAAAGTAGCGCTTCTGCCTGATGTCGCGAATTACGCCTTCGCGGTCCAGCTTCTTCTTCAGACGGCGCAGAGCCTTTTCCATAGCCTCTCCTTTGCGGAGCCTCACTTCTACTGACATTTCAATTCACCTCCTTCTAATTTTATTTTCCTTTTGCGCGCGCATATATGCGCAGTATGTGCAAAAGAAATACAAAAGATGTATATGGGTGAAAATCAGTCAAGCGTTTTTTCTATATTTAGTCTAAAGAAGATTTTCTCTCCTGAAGTATTTGCGGGAACTGTCTGGAGTATGTAGGCGTCGGGGAGAGAATCGTCGCAAACCTCGCTTTCAAGCGGAATCCAGTTTATCATGTCAGTGCTGTAAAATGGGGTTATTTCTACGGAGGAATCCATATATTTATTCCTTCTAAATTTAAGCGTGGGGGCGCCTGAGACGGCGGAACATAGCTCAATCGGAGCGGCGTGCGGCGATGAAAGCGGAGCCAGCGACGCATCTATCCCAGAAACGGAAACGGCTTGGGCGTATCTTTGGAGGTTTGATATTGCGTCGCAGCAGAGTATGGACGCCGGAGACGAGTCTTTCCCTCGCAGGTTTTCTTCAGCCCAAATATCGTAGCTCACGGGGAATTGGTATTCGAATGCCCCCGCCGAACATGGGGAATTTCTTGGTTTGCCGCGCGCGTCGCTATTGGGCGGGATGCAATCCCCGAAAATGGTTTCCGTTGTTCCGACTCCTATTGCTGGGCTGTCCGACGGGAGCGCCATTGTGGGGACAATTCCTCCGTTGTCGGAGAGGCGCATTAGTTTCGGATTGTTTGCGGATATGTTTTCCCCCTGGTATCCTCCCTGGACAACACTGTTGGCTGCAAGGCAGCCGGACGTTTCGTCCGAGTTTATTTGCGTGGCGTATGTCCCGGTATTGTCCCAAAATATTGAGTTTGCTATTTTTGCCTCTGACGAGCTTTGCGCGTTTAGGCACCCACCCCATTCGGCTGTATTTCCGGCGAAGGTGCAGTTTATAGCGCGCACTTTTGCGCCGTTTGCGGAAATTGCCGCAATTCCGTCGGCGCGGTTTTTAGTGAAAGTGCAGTTTACAAATTCGGCTTCGGAATATGAAATATAAGCCGCTCCCCCGCGAATCCCAAAATTCGACTCAAATAAAGAGTTCTCTATCTTGTTCGCTGATCCGCCGGTTGAGAAAAATCCTCCTCCCACTTCGCCTGCAGTCGAGTTATTTGCGAATATGCAGTTATTAAAATTAGAATCTGCCTCGTGCGAATTGTAAACGCCGGCCCCCTTGTATCCAGTATTGCTCCTAAACTCGCAGGACTCGTATTTCGCGGCGCTAAAATAGTTGTTGTATACGGCTCCGCCGCCGTTTGAGGTTGCGCTGTTTTTTTCAAAAATGCATCTCTCGAAATATGCAGACGAGTTGTTGTTGAAAACCGCTCCGCCGTTTGTGGCTGCAGAGTTGTTCTTAAAATTGCAGTTTATAAATTTTGCGGAAGTTAGGTTGTCGTTGTAAACGGCTCCTCCCATATCGGCAAAACCCTCTGAAAATGTCACGGATTCTACAACTGCGCTGGAGTCAAGCCCGGAGTTGAAAAATATGCGTCTGGCGTTTGATCCGGACAATATGGTTGGAGCGGCGAATTCACGCTGGTCTGCGGAAGTTTCAAACCCCGCGAAGCCTCCTCTGATTGTAAGATTGTTGCGCATATTGATTGCGGTTAATTCCCGGTATGTGCCGGATGCAACCCAGACTTCCCCTCCATTGGAACAGTCGCAGTGGGATATTGCTTTGCCCAAGCTGGCGTAGGCGGTTTCCCATGAATTGCCGTCATTGAGGTCGCTGCCGTAGGGCGAAACGTATTTGCGCGGGGAATCGGCTGCGACATAATACCGAACATAGTCGATATAATATTTAGCCGGGAATATCGAATCGTCAACTCCCTGTTGGCCGCCCCAGCTGCCGCCTATGGCTAGATTTATAAGCAGATAGTGGGGCTGGTCCATGCCGTGCCAATAGTCGGGATGGGCGGCGTCTTTTTTGTAGGTGTAGGTTAGTTTCCCGTCTATAAAAAATTTCATGGTATCGGCTGTACGCTCAAGGGCAAACACGTGAAATTGCGTATAGGCGTCGGATACGTTTATGCTTGTTCCAGTATTCATTGCTCCGACGTCGGTTTGTTTGGACCCCAAAGTGTGGACATTGTGGTGGAATTTTTGAGGGTCGTAGCCGACATACTCCATTATGTCGATTTCTCCGCAGCGCGGCCAGCTGACTTGTTCGCGGTTAATTCCGAGGCACCAAATTGCGGGCCATGTGCCTTTGCCGGTAGGGACTTTTGCCCTTACTTCTATTCTGCCGTGGAAAAAATGGCGCTTGCCCAACGTTATTATGCTAGCGCTTGAAACATCTTCTTTTTTCATTTTTCTTCTTTCGTTGCGCTTGCCCAACGTTATTATGCTAGCGCTTGAAACCTCGCCGGAGGCATTCTTCGACGCCTCTATAATGAGGCATCCGTCTTCCATTCTTGTGTTGGCGGTATTTTTTGCGACGTATTTTTGGACTTCGTTGTTGCGGACATATCCTACTTCATAGTCCCATTTATTTTCGTCTGGAAGTCCGCTTCCGTTAAATTCATCCGCCCAGTCCAATACATTTATGGACGGGTCGTAGTCGGACGCGCAAACCGGCGCGCCGCAGAATGCGTACAATAATATGCAATAACCCAATAAATCCTTCATCTACTTTGGCGAAATGGAGTTGCGGAAAACAGGATATAATTTATAAATATGCGCTTAAACTTTCAAGAAATAAAAAGTACCCAAGCTCTGCTCATGCAATTTTCTTGCGTCTTGATTCTTTCGGGTAGAGGATTCTATTTATGAGCGATAAGACAAACGTCGTAAGAATATTTGAGAGCAAAAAGATAAAATGCAAATTTTATACTTATGATTCCGACGGGGCCATAAGCGGAGTTGAAGTTGCCAAGCAGCTTGGGCAAAATCCTGAAAAGGTATTTAAGACGCTGGTTGCCGTTGGCAAATCCGGAAAGAATTATGTCTTTATGATACCTGTTGCCGAAGAACTAGATTTAAAAAAGGCCGCTGCGGCCGTTGGAGAGAAGTCTATTGGAATGTTGAAACAAAAAGATTTGTTGCCTACAACCGGATATGTCCACGGCGGATGTTCTCCGGTTGGAATGAAAAAGCGGTTTGCTACGGTAATAGATTCCTCGGCGGAAAATTTTGACACTATAATATATAGCGCCGGGAAGATAGGATTTCAAGTTGAAACAAGCCTGGATGAGCTGGGAAAAGTGGTGGCTTTTACTGTGGGCAAATTAATAATATAAAATCGTTGACTTTCATTAAGTAGGCAAGTATGAGATATTGAACATTAACAAAAAGTTTGCATGAAAAGAAGTTCCGCATTTTTTACAGCGCTGTTTATCTCTCTTAATGTCGGGTTTGGATACGATATATATTTGGATACAACAGAGCAAAACGCTCTTTGGAGCGACAATACCAATTGGAAAGACTACTCTACGGGAAATAGCCCTGAAACCGCCCCAAATTCGAATACGGTGGAAGCGGACTTGTGGTGGAAAACGACATCGGTCAGTGTCGATGGCGATTACACGTTAAAAATGCTTGGGGCAAACCGCGATACAGGCTGCAGCGAGGCGATAATGGGAGAGGTATACATCAATATGAAGGAATCGAAAAGCGACGGTTCTGACGGCTCCCTAACGTTTGATTTGGCAAACAATTCGAACGGTTTTGCCATAGATTTTTTAACTAGCGCCTATCTTGAAAATGCGAAAAATTTGCGGTTTATATTTGAAGGAGGGTCTTTAAACTTTACAGACACAGTTTCTGATACTGTGAGAACGGCTGTAATCCGTTCTAGCGGCGAGGCAGGTTCTGCCGGGCAATTTGGCACGGAATATACCAAAACAACAACATTTAACACCGTAATCAACAGTACCGAACATCTTGCAGTGCAGGGTTGGAATTATGCAGGCGAAGGTCCCATTACGACGTTTAATTTTAACGGAGATATAAATCTCTACGATGCTGGAGCGTCTGAATACCGCAATTTTACAATCTTGGGTAATAATGCAGGCGGAACGACGCTCGTTTCCACTGTAAACATAGGCGCTTCCAGCAATTTTATCGCGGCTTCCTATAAAGTTTGCACTAATACTGAAACTGTTATCGACGGCAATGTTGAACTTTATAATACCAGTGCCACTCCTATGACCGAGGCGTTTTACGTCGAAAAGGGCGGAAAAGCTACTATAAACGGAAGCCTTTCCCTTGAAGCTACTGAAAATAAAGCTATGACCGTATCTGGAGAGTTGATTTTAAACGGAAGCTTGAAGAGTGTAAATAGAGGCATTGAAATTTACGGAAAAATGACTGTAAATGAAAATGCCACAATGTCTCTCAGCGGCGGTGATCCTTATTTACTAGTAAACGGAGGCGAGCTGACGCTAAATAATATAAACAAGATAGACGCTGCGAGGGGATTGCGCATCCAAAACTCAACCGTTACTTTCAACTCGGATGCATTGTCTTCTGGTACTGTTGTTTGGATGGTAGCAAATTACGGCGGAAGCGGCTGTGTGATAAATGTTAATTCCGACTTGAATTTCAACGCTTTTTCTTGGGTTCAGGGCAACCGCACAACGATAAACTTTGCCGACGGAGTGGTTATCACCCTAGATATGCTTTCGAAAAACAGGGACGGCTGGGGCGATGTCCTGACAAATGACGTTTTGCTTACATTGAACAATTTTGAAAACGGGGCTATCCGCGTAGCGAAGCTGGACGAAAAAGACGATTTATCGCTGATTTCTGCAGATGGCTTTGAGGACGGTTCGTTCAAATTCGTATGGCACGACGAAACCGGCAATTATTGGCTGGAGGCAACGGCCATCCCCGAACCCGCGGCGATGTCTGGAATTTTAGGCGCTTTTGCATTGAGCCTGTTGGCATTGCGCAGACGCAGATAGCGCCGTAGGCGGCTTCTTGGGTTGTAATATTGTTTTTTAGTGTCGCGGAGGCGTAAATATTGTCGCCTCCTTTTTTGTTTGCAGTCTTCTGCTTGACTTAATCCCGCCGCAGTTTTAAATTTTATTGCAATAGGTTTATTAAAGCGCCTGTTTATTGCCGGCGGGGCGTCGAGAGACTTTGTTCGCGCAATTATAATTGGCAATTGTGTCGGGCGTTTTTAGGGCTTTGGATTTTCTATAATATGAAAAATTTTTTTAAGGAGTCTTAAGATGAATTTGCAGATAATAGATTTTGAAAACCTTATGGATGGAGCAGTTCGCGCAGGCGCCACGGATGTGCATATAACGGTCGGAAAGGTTCCCCGCCTTAGGGTTGATAGAAAACTTGTTATGGGAGCATGCCACAATATAATGGAGCGCGATACTGTCCTTGGGGTGATAGAGTATGTGCTGTCCCAGCTGAAAGGCGAGGAGGCTGCAAAGCGGCGCGCGGCGTGGGATTCAAAAAAGGACGTTGACTGCGCGTTTACCTACAAGTCCATGGTGCGGGTGCGCGTCAATATATTTAGAACTGAAAAAGGAGAGTCCATTGCGTTCAGAATTATGCAGCCTAGGCGTTTTTCTGTTACTGAAATTGGAATACCGTTTCCGGCGGTCGAATTTTGCAATGCAAAAGGAGGTTTTTTCCTGGTGAGCGGCGCGACGGGATCCGGTAAAACAACGACTCTCGCGGCTCTTATAGACGTTATAAATAAAACGCGTACGGCGCATATCTTGACTGTTGAAGATCCTGTCGAATACATCTTTGAGGACAACCTTTCAATAATATCCCAGAGGGAAGTTGGCGTCCATGTGGATTCTTTCTATTCCGCATTGCGTTCATCCTTGCGCGAAAATCCGGATGTTGTTGTTGTCGGAGAATTGCGCGATTTGGAAACGACTAGGATTGCCATAGAAATGGCTGAAACCGGGCATCTTGTCTTTGCGACGCTCCATTCCCGCGGGGCGGTTTCCAGCATAGACAGGCTTGTCGGACAATTCCCGGCAGGCGAGCAAAACCAGATACGGCAAATGATTTCCGAAAGTTTGCTTGGCATATTGTCCCAGAGGCTGTTTGCCAAAAAGGGAGGCGGGCTTGTAGCGGCTTTTGAGCTTTTGTGCGCTACTCCCGCTGTAAGAAATCTGATACGCGAACAAAAATACGGACAAATTTGTTCCACAATTCAAACGGGGGCGGATTACGGAATGGTCACTATGGAAAGCTCTATTGCCCGCCTGATTCAACTCGGCAAGATCAGCGCCGATTCGATGAACAAGGATTGGTAGCTATGCTTTGCCGGGGATAAAATTTTTTAAGTTGACCGTTCCATTTTAGGATTTATTTATTCTACTTACTGCGTTTTTTGCGCGGAGTTATGGAGGAATTATATGAGTCAGGAGAAATTAAGCAGAAGAAATTTTATAAAAAAAGCCGGAGCGGCTGTAGCGTTGTCGTCGTTTTTCACTGCGCGGGACATGTTTGCGCAAGGCTCTCCAAATTCTAAAATAAATGTCGGGGTGATCGGGCTCGGGAAGCAGGTCGGCGGGCATATTTGGGGCGTTGTGAGCGATTCCAGATGCAATTTGTCGGCGATTTGCGATGTTGACGACGAACGCTTGCAGTATTATAAAAAAAGGATAGAAGACAAATACGCCCAGAACGGCAAAAGTAATACTGTAAAAACCTATAAGGACTTTAGGGATCTCATTGCCGATAAATCGATAGATGCCGTGTTCATAGTCACTCCCGACCATTGGCACACAATAATGTCCGTGCTTGCCGCGCGCGCCGGAAAACATGTTTACTGTGAAAAACCGCTAACATTCAGCGTCCAAGAAGGGCGGCAAATAATAGATGCGGTCAACGCAAACGGGGTTGTGTTTCAGACCGGATCGCAGCAGCGGAGCGAAGCCGCCTTTAGAAACGCCGTCCAGCTTGCCCGCACGGGAATGCTAGGGGATATAAAATGCGTTTACTGCAATGTGCCGTGGCGTTTCCCAACGGTTTACAACTGGCCGGCTGAGGATTTGCCAAAGGGAATAGACTGGGATATGTGGATAGGCCCTGCGCCAATGAGAGCCTATTCTGACCATCTTTTGGCTCGCTTGCGCAAGCATCCTAAAGGCGCTTACGACTATGATTGGGGCGAATGGAGATGGCATTCCGACTATGGAAACGGCATGCAGGCAGACTGGGGCGCGCACCACTTTGATATTGCCCAGTGGGGGTTGGATATGGACGGCAAGGGTCCTAAATATATAGACGTCTATGAGGCAAAAAATCCCGCATTTCCCAATGACACAAAAAGTATTTCCTACGAATACGAAAACGGTGTAAAGGTTTACTACGGCTCGCCGTCCATCCTTCAAAAAATGGGATTCAACAAGCCAAGCGCGATGGTTACATTTATTGGTTCTGAGGGAGTGAGCTGCGCGAGCCGCGGAGGGGTGTTCTGGGCGAGCAAGCCGTCTCTCATGAATGCCAAGCTTCCGCGCGGAAAAGACGCGGCGTATGTGAGCAACGATCACCGCGGGAATTTTATAGACGGTATATTGTACGGACGCCCAGTTCTATGCCCTGCGGAAGTTGGCGTTTCAAGTTGCAATATGTGCCTGGTCGGAAATATCGCCCACAAGTTGGGCAGGCGCTTGGAATGGGATTGGAAGACTTGCTCTTTCAAAAACGATTCCGCCGCAAATGAATATCTCTGGCGAAAAAACAGGGGAGAATGGGCAAACGTCATATAAAAACCATAAAGCGCAAATATCATGAAAAAATTTTTAATACTTTTTATCGCATCAATTTCGGCAACGCTTTTTGCGGATCCGAAAGATCCGGTATTTAACGGGCAGCAATTGCAGGAAATTCATTCTGCTAGCCCCGCAAAGCCGGCGGTTTCGGTTGAAAAGCCACGCAAGGTTTTGTTGTTTTCCAAAACCGCCGGATATAGGCACCGCGACGGTATTGTTGGCGCTCGCGAGGCTCTCGGCTACATGGGCAAGAAACTTGGAATTTGGGATATTGTCTCGAGCGAAGACGTATCGCAGTTTGAGGCGGATAATCTAAAACAATACGACGCCGTTATATTATGCCAGAGCACGGGCGATTTCTTCGGCAAGGACGTTTCCGCGAAGTATACTAAAAATCTAATGGATTATGTTTCTGCAGGCGGCGGGGTCTTTGCAATTCACGCCGGAGTTGATTGCTATAACTACGACGGATTCCGCAATAAGGATTTTACCGATATGCTCGGCGGGGAATTTATAGGCCATCCCTGGGGAACGCAAAATTCTCCCGTGACGATTGTTATAGACGATAACGACTCCCCTATAACGAAGGGAATTTGGAAGGACGGTGCATTTAGAATAGTCGACGAAATTTATATGGTGGGCAGCTCTTACGACCGCTCAAAATGCCGCGTGTTGATGCGCATAGACGTCGATAGAAGTCCGGTGACCACCGAATGGGGGCGCAACATAAAAATACGTCAAGATCGCGACATAGCCCTAATATGGATAAAGAATTACGGCAAAGGGCGTGTGGCGTACGGAGGATTTTGCCACGGTTGGCAAAATTATAGGGACCCAAAAATGCAAGAACTTTATATGCGCTTGCTGCAGTTTGCCTGCGGAGATTTAAAGGCGGACGCTTCTTCTATACCTTTTACGGGCAAATCGATATATGTTCCGATGTACAGCCAGCCTTCCGAAGGCGATATAAAGGCTCTTTCGAACTTGAAGTACGGAGAGCGGGACAGCGAAATAAATGCGCTTATTTTTGCGGTTTGCGCAAATAACCACGACGCGGATTTCTGTTCTAGACTAGAGAAATTTGCGGTTGCGGAGATTTCCTCCGGGAACGGATCGCAACTTTATAGGGAGCTCTTGGCAGAGCTTCTTTGGGCAGTCGGCGTAAAGTCGGAAGCGTCGGGTAAGCGGCTTGAAAATTCCCTTAAGGATGCTCCTGACGGCTTGAAAAGCCGCATTGAGAACGCGTTAGCACACCGCGAAGCAAAAGGCGCTATGCCGTTCAGAGAATCTCCAAAGATGAAAGTTCCCCTCGAAATGCCCAAAGACCGTTCGGAACTTCTGAAGACAATTGCGTTTTTGGCAGCAAATCCGTCTGTGAAAATGCCTGAATGGCTTAAGCTCGACGCATTGGACGAGAATGCTAAGGCGCATCTTATATTTGCAAAAGCGCGCCGCGGAGATAATCTTGACGAGGTCTTTAAAATAACTCCAAAATCCGAAGAAGTTGTTCTTGCGCTGGCGTTCGCGTCGGCAAAGTCCGGTGGCGACAAAGGCCTGAAGGTTGTGTTGGACAGCGCTGATTTAGTTGGAATGAAAATGCGCCCGATAGTCGCGTCGTATTTGGCGTCTATAAAATCCGACAAGCTCATAGAAACCCTTTTTGAAATGTTAAAGACCTCAAAAGGGGCAAAAACCGCTTTAATTATCGAAACAGCGACTATGTTCGACTTGGACTCAATGGTTGCAAAGCTTTTTGATGGCTTTGGCGGCATGCCTGTCGAACTAAAATTGGGCTCATTGAAAACAGCCGAGTCGATTGCCAACAAGGAGGTTTTCTTGCGCGCAATAGCTTTGTTGGGATCCGAACCTGATAAAAAAGTTAAAAGCGCAATTCTAAAGACTCTTTTAAAGAGCGCGCAGAACGGGTTTGATTCTGATATGTTCTCGGCGCTTAAAAAAGCCTATGACTCCGCCAAAAAAGAGGATAAGCCGATGTTTTTGAGGTTTGCGCAATATGACGGCGGAACGGATGCTGTGGAAATCTGCAAGGCTGCATATCGTGAAGGATTTAAAGACGAGGCTGTAAAGGCGCTAGGTGGATGGAAAAACCAAAATGCTGTCGAGCCTCTGCTGGCCGTTGCAAAATCGGTTTCCGACGAACGCGCAAAGACTCTTGCGCAAATGTATATGGTCGCTGTGGGTGAACGCGCCGGGTTGCCTGCGGACGCCATTGTTTATTTGCTGAAAAATTCAGTCCGCGACGACGAGCGCGGAAAGGCGGTTGAGATAGCGGTAAAGCATCCCTCGCCTAAAGTTGTGGATGCGCTGAAATCGTTGAATATGGATTCCGAAGCAAAGAAGGCTCAAGAAAATCTGGCAAAGATAAAAACCATGTTTAAGTCGTTTAAAAACGACGATATGCGCGCAATGTGCGACGGCAATATAAATACGCGCTGGTCTTCTGGGACGCCTATGAAAAAGGGAAATTGGATTGCCGTTGATTTTGGCTACCCAAAGAGTGTTTCGCAAATCGTATTCAAGTTGGGAAGCTCAAAGAACGACTTCCCCGACAAGGTTGAAGTTCTTGCCGGCAGTTCCGTAGATTCTGCAAGCAGGGTGGACGCTTCTTTGGATTACAAGGATGGTACGGCAACGGTAAAGTTGCCTAATGTCGATGCGCAAGTGGTGAAAATTGTTTGCGCCCAGGACAAGCCTGCATTCTGGTGGTCGGTTCACGAAATAGAGATTAAATAGTCTTTTAATAATGTTTGTTAGAGCGGAGAGCATTTGCGGTTCTCCGCTCTTTTTCGCTTGAAAAAGCTTGATTAATGGGGCGGCGGTTCTATACCAGAGCCGTTTATTTTTATTCAAAAGTGGACTTAACATATCAGTCGTTGGCGGCTATCGTGCCGATATATGTAATGATATTGACGGGTGTTCTCGTCCGTAGAATCGGATGGCTCAAGCCTGAGGCGGATTCGTCTTTTGTGCGAATGGCAATTGATGTCACATTGCCGTGCTTTATCATTTACAATATGTTGGGAAACGAAAAGCTCAAGAGCGTGGGGTTTTCGTTGGCGACTATTTTTATCGGGATGTTGGTAGTTTTGGCGTCTCTTGCGGTGTCGTATGCGGCTTCACGCCTTTTGCGACTTAAAGTTGGAGGCGGGGAACGCACATTTGTGGTTACCACTGCTTTCCATAATTACGGATTTTTTATAATAGCCCTCGTTGCGATTTTATTCGCCGGGAGCGCAGACAGCGAACTCTTGGGGCTAGTTTTAACCCACAATGTTGGATGCGACTTGATATTTTGGTCGGTAGGGCTTTTTCTTCTTTCAAATTCGTCCAAATTTTCCGTAAAAGTTTTTTTGAGGGGACCGGTAATTGCTGTTTTTATAGGACTCTTTTTAATATGGACGGGTATTGGAGAAATCATACCGGATTTTGTTTCAAATTCGATGAAGTGGATAGGCGGATGCGCAATACCAATGAATTTGTTTATGTTTGGGGCTCTTATTTGCGATATGTATGGGCATTCCAAAATCGATTATAGGGTTGTTGCTACGGGGGTTTTTGTCCGCATGGCAGTAATGCCTCTTATATTTATAATAGCGGCTTGGCTTTTGCCGGTTGACTTGTCCCTAAAAAAACTCATAGTTTTGCAGGCATTGCCGCCTTGCGCCGTCACGGCGGCGGTTCTTAGCAAGGATTTTAACGGAAAGCCGGATTTGTCTGTCCATATAACATTGGCTACGTGTTTTGTTGCCATATTTACATTGCCGCTGTGGATGAATTTCGGCTTTTCACTTATAGGCGCTTTTTAAACGGTTTTAACCATCAAGAAGAAAGGTAATAGAAAATGAGTAAGACAGTATGTTCTGTGTGCGGATATGTATTCGAGGGAGACAATATTCCGGATTTCTGCCCCCAATGCAAAGCTCCCAAATCAAAATTCATAGTTCGCGAAGACGCCGGAGAGCTTGTTTGGGCGGACGAGCATAGAATTGGAGTGGCAAAAGGCTTGGATGCGGAGGTTGTGGAAGGTTTGCGCGCAAACTTTACCGGCGAATGCACAGAAGTCGGAATGTATCTGGCAATGAGCCGCCAAGCCGATAGGGAAGGCTATCCTGAAGTTGCCGAGGCTTATAAGCGCATAGCTTTTGAAGAGGCGGAACACGCCGCAAAGTTTGCGGAGCTCTTGGGCGAATGCGTAGATAAATCCACAAAGGCAAATCTTGAGGCTCGCGTAGCAGCAGAGCACGGAGCCACTGAGGGCAAGCTCAAGTTGGCAAAGCGCGCCAAGGAATTGGGATACGACGCAGTCCATGACACAGTCCACGAAATGTGCAAGGACGAAGCCCGCCATGGTTCTGCATTCCAAGGTTTGTTGAAACGCTACTTCGGAAAATAAAATTCTTATTGTCCGAAGAATCTTGTTGTATTTGAACTTAATTTATTGGACAGACAACGCCCCGCATAGCGCGCGGGGCGTTTTTTTTTGCGCATGCTCAAAAGTGTCTTTTTAGCGCAAAATTGCATTCCAAGATCTTATTGTGCCTGGAATGCGCGCCATTACGCAGCCTTGCGCCGCCGCGGAGCTGTTCCTTAGTTGGCATTCGCAAGCTCTGTTGCGGCATCCGCGGGATGGGCGTTTAGAAAAATGCTTTTATAGCAAGAGACCAAAACATATGCACTGGAAATTCCTGATTGTTGAATTCCGCGCTCCTGAGTGTCCAGTTTAAGTCGGCTTGAATAAATTCGTATCTGGAGGATATGCCTGCGATAATTTCGCCAACCAGCCATTTGGGCGTCACGCTTCTGCTGTCGGCGAATGTGTTGCCGTCGAGGCTGATATCGTATCCAACGAATCTCGCCGCGCCTCCCGCATACATAAAGCAGTGCCATTTTGGTTGGCTGCCGTCCGGGCGCCATTGGACGTCGTTGCCGCCTGCGTAGTCTATGCGGGCCGGCTCAAAAGAGTAGGGCATGTTGAATCCCCAGCGAGCGTAGGCTCTGACTGTTGCCTGCGTCATTACGTTGCCTAAATCCGCTCCGATTGAGCCTAGAAAATCCGCCGAAAAAGAATCGGTTAACTGTGTCCGGACAAATCGTTCGGTATGCTTGTAGGATATTATTATTCCCGGTTCGTTTTTTATTTGTTCATGCCAGCCCATGGGCCAATCGGAGTCTATTATGCTGTGGATAAATTTTTGGGCGTCTTCTGCCAGGGATATTGGCCCGACAACTCCTAGGTTTACTGTAAAAGAATCCAAGCGGTCTTGGGATGCCAAATGCGCCCCAGCGCCTATGTATAGCCATCCGGCGTATGGCCTGTCCCATGTGGGCGGATTCGGATTTTTTATGTCGGAATCAACGTACATCATTTGCCCGATTCCTACGGTTTGGTATGCTTGGCGTCCCTCCATGCCAAAAAGCCTAAGAAATGCAAATTGGAGTCGGCTTGAATAGAAGTCGTCTCCCTCGGCGGTATAAGATATTCTTATGCCGTTGGTGTAGTACCTGTCTGAAAAGAACAAGTCGTTTTCCTCTATTAGGGAAATTACGCTCATCGAGTCTTTTGCGGAAAGTTCGGCTGGCGTTTCGCGCGGCGTTTGACATTGCTTTGCGGTTGTCTTTGACTCTTGCGCCGGGCATATTGCGCAGAATGCGAAAAGCAGAATTGTTGACAATGCGTATGCGGCTTTCATAGTTTACAAGTTTATGAGGATAACATCGGGCAATGCAAGAGGAATTTGGCTCAATTCTCCAAAGGGAGATTCTACAAGACCGGCTACAGACGCTGCGCGGCAGGCTATATTTTCGTCGATAGGGGATGCGATAATTGGCTCTAGAGTTCTAGATATTTTTGCGGGAACGGGCGCATACGGCCTTGAGGCGGCAAGCAGGGGGGCGTCTGAAATTCTTTTTGTAGAGTCGGACAAAAAAGCTTTGGATGCATTGAAATCGAATGTTTATGCGGTCGAGAGAGCTTTGAGTGGAGCCGAAAAAATTCCGCATATGCGGATTGCGGGGGCGGATTGTTTTAAATTTCTGCGAGCGGAATTTGGGGCTTTCGATTTTGTTTTTGCGGATCCTCCGTACGCGATGCTCGAGGACAAAAAATCTTTGGATAGAATTTTAGAAATGCTATGCAGGTTGGCGTCTGAAAATACTACCTTTGTTTTGGAGGCTCCCGCGCAGTTCGTGTTGCCCTCTGGCTTTACAGCCTCAAACGGGGGCGAAAATCCAAAGAGCTTTGTAATTAAAGAAACTAACAGGCTTGGCAAGAAGTCAAAAGGCAAGCCGTCGCAGGTCGTCTTTAGAATAATTTCTTAAGCAGTGAAGGGGCTCTTTGGGCTTCAGGATAAAATAGAATATTAGCCATTTGCAATCTGCTCGCGCGTTGCTTTGGGCTTCAGGCTGTTCCGGGCTAAGATAGAATCGAATTTGCGACACATTTAAAAGCGCAATTTTTATTTAGGTCGCGCTTAATTTTTCTGCGCATTGTATTACTATGCGCAGATGCCGTTTCAAGCCAGGTTGGGATTGTGACAAAAATACAGTGGTTTTGCTTGCCGAGAGGCGTCAAGCGGAGTTTTGCGAAGGCGGAAGGCTATGGGCATATTATTAGAATATATGCTCAATCGGAAAAGTTTTTTACAAAAACCTTTGAATGCCTGCCGGATGCCTCGTATTTTTCAATTCTTGCCCGCGGGAGGGCGGATGGGGAAACTTCGTCGAAGCCGCAAACTTCGGAAAAGAAAGGAGCCGACTTTGTGCTTAAGGCGAATAATTTTTTGTATCCGCGCTTTTTTGCCTGGCGCTCTACGTATTCAACCATGCGCGTTCCGACATCGTGGCCTTGGTAGAACGGCTGTACGTGCAAACTAGCCAGTTCCGCCGCGCCTTCGCCTATGTCCAGTAGGCTGACAAAAGCTATTATGCTTCCGTCCATCTCATATACAAAATATGTGTCTATCCTGTTTAGGACCTCCTCCAAGGAGCGGTAAACGAGGTTTTGGGAGCGTATGGAAATCTTGGAGAGATTGTAAATAGTTGTTGCGTCTTCGGCGGCGGCGGGGCGGATTTTCTGGTATTCGTCGGCATATATCATCGTGCCGCATCCTACTTTGTCAAAAAGCTCCGTCAGAAGGCAGGCGAACTCTCTCCCATCGAGTATATGCGCGCGCTGTGTGCGGGTGGATTCAAGCGCTTTTACTGCGCATCTGACTTTTGAGACAACGCGCGGGTCTATGTCGTTTATGCGTTCGTCCAGCAGTTCTCTGACTTCATTGACCGGTACGGCCACCGCTTTTTCGGCGGCGCGCATGAGCCCGCGCGTTTCGGTCAGGTATATAAGCTTGCTTGCGCCCAGTCCGGAAGCCGTTTCGCAAGCAAGCAAGTCCGAATTCATCCTGAATATTTTTCCCTCGCGGTTTACCGCAATTGGCGCGAGCACTGGTATCATTCCCAGGGACAAAAGATTTTTTAATGTATCAAAGTCTATTTTTTCTATGCGCCCCGCGTTCTGATAATCTACTCCCGATATTATTCCGACTTCCGTGGCGCGCACGGCGTTTGTGGCAACGCACCGTATGTCTTTTGTGGCGAATGCGTCTATTATTGTCTGCAGCGCGTTGGCGGAAGTTTCCCTTGCCAGCGCCAAAGTTTTATCATCAACCGGATTGCTGCCGTAGATGTCTGTAAGCTGTATTCCGCGGGCGTTTCCGGCGTCTCTTAACTGCTTGCCGATTCCGTAAACGACTACGACGTTTATATTCAAACTTCTCAAAACTGCGATATCTGTTATGACATTTCCGAAATTGTCGCAGTCTATTATGCTTCCGTCGATTGCGACAACAAAAGTCTGGTTGCGGTAAAGCGGCACATATTCTAAAATGCCGCGCAAATCCGACGCCTTTATTGAGACATTTTGTTCGTTTTTTGAAGCTTCCATTTTTTTTGCATTCCGCGCATAATAGCGGACTTTTCCGCCAAATTCCGCGCATCCGCCCGCCGCCCGTTGGGCGGCCAGGCCGGGGTTTAGATTGCCGCTATGCGCGGCTTATATATGTGTTGTCTTCAACGCGGACCTTTATGATATCGCCCTGCTTAATGAAGAGCGGAACTTGTATAACCACTCCATTTTCAAGGGTGACTGGTTTCGTCGGGGCCGATGACGTGTCGCCGCGCAGGCCTTCTGCTGCTTCGGCAACTTTCATCTCCATATTGTTGGGCAGTTCTATGGAAACTGGATTGCCGTCGACAAAGAGAATGTTGTAAAGCACGCCTTCGCGCAGCCACTTGGCGTCTTCTCCGACGGTTGAATCCATCAATATGATATCGTCGAAAGTTTCAGGATCAATAAAGTGGTAGTGTGTTCCGTCTATATACGAAAATTCCAGCGGACGGTTTGTGGTGTGGCAGAATTCTACCGAGTCCGTAGAGCGGAATTTTACTGCCGTGGACGTGTTTGTGTCCAGATTTCTCAGGACAGTCTGCACGAATCCGGCTTGTCTGCCCTGGGTGCGGTGCAGCATGCTCATAACCGCATGCGGCGTTCCGTTGTACATTATTACCCTGCCTTTTCTTATATCTGTGGGACTTGCCATATATATTTATTTCCTTTTTCCGTTTAAGAGTTAAATTTTTATACCCAGTCGCTATCTCTCCATATGAGACCGTTGGCGACCGAACGCGCAAAGAATGGACCGCGGTATATCATTCCTGTGTAAATCTGCACTAGGCTAGCGCCGGCGTTCATCATTTTTCCTGCCTTTTCCACGTCGACGATTCCTCCAACCCCGATAATTGGAAGTTTCCCGTCGGTGGCTTTTGAAATGTATTTTACTATTTCCAGAGATTTCTCAAACAAGGGTTTTCCGCTCATTCCGCCTGCTTTTTCCATCTGCGGGCAATCCGCCGGGCGCTCTACGGTTGTGTTTGTAGCGCATATCCCGTCAAGCTTGAGCTCAAAAAGAATAGATAGAATCGCGTCTATTTCCTCGAATGTCAAATCCGGAGCTATCTTTAAAATTATTGGAATGCGTTTAACGCCTAATTTTTTTGACCTGTCTTCGTTTGCCTTGCAAACGGCGCTCAAAAGGTTGGGTAGAAAATCTTTGCCCTGAAGCTTGCGCAATTCCGGGGTATTAGGGCTGCTTACGTTTATTGTGAAAAAGTCCGCGAAATCTGCAAGGGCGTTAAAGCTGAAAAGATAGTCGTTGGCTGCGTCTTCAAGGGGGGTTATTTTTGATTTTCCTATGTTTATTCCAAGCGGGCATTTGCCCTGCCTTTTTTTCCCGCCAAGCATATCAGCCAATCTCTTTGAGATTTGCTCCGCACCGTCATTGGGGAATCCGCATGCGTTTACAACGGCCTCTTGCTGCGGATATCGAAACATCCTTGGGCGCGGATTTCCAGCCTGTTTTAGCATGGATATTGTTCCTATTTCAACATGTCCAAACCCGAAAGCCGAAGCCGCCCTAAAAACTTTGGCGTCTTTGTCGAAACCGGCCGCCAATCCAACTCTGTTGGGAAAGTCCAGCCCGAAAACTTTTATGGGCTTGGGAGCTTTTACAAGGCTGAAATATTCCATTGCCGCACGCAGCGGCGGTATTGCCCCTACCACTTGCATGGCTTTTAATGCCATATCGTGTGCGGCTTCGCAGTTTTGGGTAAAAAACAGCGGTCTTAAAATATTTTCGTACAATGCATCCATTATTAAAAATAAATTTCACATATTTATAGGCGGGTTTTTGTATTCTGCAAGCACAATCAAACGTTTGCAGCCTTAAAAAAAACGCTCTTTGCAGGCGTAAAATCTTGACGAAACCGCGCATGGGGCATTTGATTTGCAATAGCCTTACATACAAATAATTTTTCGACACATCCTTGAAGTTTCAATTTAAAAGCAACAGCGGCTCCTGGGCCCCGGTGAGTCTTTTCCCACTGGGGTACCAGTTTAAAGACTATTCGCGAGAAAAATTGTTAGATGATTTCCGCGCGGGGTTCAATGTTGCCGTATTGTCGTTTCCGGTAAATATGGCATACGCGCTCGTCGCGGGGCTTCCCATTTCCTACGGCATATTTAGCGGGATAGTTGTTTCCATAATAGGCTTTTTTTTCTGCCGTTCCATTTACATAACGTTTGGACCAAGCAACGCCACCGCGGTAATGTTGCTAAGCTCCTTTGCGGCTGCGGGGGTCGTCACAGAATCGGCAAAAATGGAGGCTCTGCCAAATATCTTGTTGATGGTCGGCCTATTCATGATTTTGATGAGCGTCTTTAAATTGACGTTCTTTATATCGTACATCTCGCGGACTGTCGTTATAGGGCATATAACGAGTTCGGCCCTCTTGATATTTGTGAACCAGCTTAGAAATCTATTCGGGTTCTCATATGCCGACGGCGTTTCGCCGGTCACTCTTGTAGAGACTATTTCTGCGACAGTTTCTTCAATAAAAGATTCGCAAATGTCGTCGATAGCAATGGGCGCGCTTACAATGCTGATATTTGTCCCTTTGAAGAGGTACGCAAAAAAACTTCCGGCCGAGGGCGTCACGCTTATAATTGTAGGAATTATTTGTTATGTAGCGTGTACTTTTTTCGGGTTTGAAGTCGAAAGGCTAAACGCGGTAAGCGCTTCCAAATGGGAGATTTCCATGCCGAATTTCGACATTATAGGCTTGAAAGAGTCCGCGTCGCTAGCATTGGCCATAACTCTGCTCGCGGTTATAGAGGCGTTTTCCATTGGTAAAAGTTTGGCGTCGCAGCGCGCGGACAGGTTGGACACAAACCAGGAAATATTTGCGTTGGGCGCCGCCAATGTCGCATGCGCGTTTACTTCCAGCACTCTGTCTTCCGGCTCGCTTACGCGCTCGACGCTGGCGGTAAATACCAACGCGCGCACAACTATATTCAATATCTTCACGGCCATTTTTACGGTCGTGGCTCTTTTGCTTTTCGGAGGCGCCATAGCCTATGTGCCCAAAGCCACTCTTGCGCTTATTGTTGTTTACACCAGCGTCACCCTTATCAAGCCGCATGTCATAAAAGTCGCCTTAAAAAGCACTATGAGCGACGCAATAGTCTTTTTAACGACGTTTTTTGTCGGGGTCTTTGCCACTTTGGACGACGCAATCATAACTGGAGTTGTGGTTTCGATACTTTTGTTTTTGCGCAAGGCGAGCACTCCGGAAGTCGTCGAATATTCGATTGGGGACGACGGCGGGCTCGAAAAAGTTGGAGAAGCCTCAAAATCTCCTAAACACAGCCGTCCTACTCCCGAAGTATCCATAGTTCACGTGGAGGGAAACATGTTCTTTGGCGCTTCCGATGTCTTGCAGAACCAGATTCGTAGAATCGCCGCCGAACCCGACTTAAAAGTGCTTATCCTAAAGTTGCGAAACGCGATAAATTTCGATGCGACAAGCGTTCTCGACATAGCTGAGCTGAGAAAAACCATGGTAGAAAAGAACCGCGTTTTGATGATTTGCGAGGTTAGGCCCGACGTGATGCGCGTATTGAAGTCGTCTGGGGTTTACGATAATGTCGGGGCCGAAAACATTTTTGAGAACGACGACGACAATCCAACTCTTTCCGCGGCGCGCGCAATAAGGGCTTCGCTAAAGTATTTGGGCGAGAAGCCAAAAGTTTCTATTTATGCCGCCAGACCAGCCGAAAAAACATCCGGGGAAGAATAGGCAAAAGGGGGATGAATGCTTAAGCTCATTGTCGTAGGAAAGATAAAGAACCGCTCCATTTCAGCCTTGTGCGCAGATTATGAAGGTCGGCTGCGGCATTTCGGGGGTATAGATATTGTCGAAATAAAAGATTCCGACCCGCAGCGCGAAGGCGGAAAAATAATAGAGGCTTTAAAGGGGTTCCGAGGAAAATTTTACGCCATGTCTGAGGAGGGGCGGCAATTTGATTCCCGCGGGTTGTCGGAGCGTTTGGAGAGAGATTTGCTGTCTGGCGGAAGCGCGTTTGCTGTGGGAGGGCCATACGGCCTTTCTGACGAAGTGAAACATAGGGCGGACGAGATAATTTCAATGTCCAAAATGACGTTTACCCACGAATTTGCCCGCGCGATTCTTTTGGAGCAGATATACCGCGCTAAGACCATTTCCGCAAATATCGGATACCACCATTAATTTGGCTATGAAAAACATTGTAAAAATATCGTTGTTTGCCGCCGTCGCTCTTTTGGGAGCGCAGTGGGTTCGTGCAGATTTGTCGGATAGCTATTCGGCCGTGGCCGTTGGCCTTTCTGAAGAGCAGGGAGGCAATTCCCCTGCTGGCACCTCGGGAAATTCCCATGCTTGGATATTAGTCGGAAAATCCGATTCGGAGGATGCCGTAAAAGCCGCATTTGCGGAAATTGCGTCAGCAGATTCAACGTCAATGCCGAGACTTATAACAAAATCCAAGGATTTAAAGCGCGCGGTAAAATTCGCAAAAGGGTCAAAATTAAATGAGATAGCAGCGTCTATTGCATCGGGGAATGGAGGTATTAACATTTTCAAAGTTGGTAAGTTCGACGTGGCGGTATTCGACAAATCATATGCGATGCGCCCGGGAATGAACTTTATGGTATTTGAAAATTCAGGGGGAAAGCTTTTGTGGAACGCGTCGTTTTCCGACCCATTGATGCTTTTGATTGCCGGAGGGAGGCCGGATGTTTTTCCAAAAGTATCAACTCCTATGGACGGCGATGATAAGGCGGTAAAGTTGCTGGCGGAAAAAAAGTTGCCAATCCTAAATTTTAAAAACGGGGTTTTAGTGTCGCTTGCGGCTGACGGGAATGTGGAACTTGGTGAATGCGCAAAGTTTTACCACCGCGCGCAAGAATTTTTCTTTGAATGCAGGCTTAAAGAATATTCGCAGTTTATGACAAAAGAGAGCAGGGGCAGGTTTGAAGCGCAGTTCATGTCTATGCCGGAAAGCGAACAAAAAGCCGTTTTGAAAGATTATTTTTCATGGAAAAAACGTTATTTGCGGGCGATGGAAAGCGGGGATTCGGGCGTTGTTATGATATTTTTTGCGCGAGAACGCGCAGGAGATTCCCCGCAAAACGACGTCACATATTTTATCCGCGGGAATGAAGGCTTTAAGATCGCAAATTGGGGCGCAGCTAAAACTCCTTTGGATATGTTTCTTTCAAAATATATTTTAAAGGACGGGGGATATGTAAAGAATATTTCAGAAAGGTTTATGGATTGATATTTGCATAGCCCGCAAGGCCTTGAATTGGCAAATTCGGATTGGCCACAATCCTTTTCTGCTCATTCTGCTTGCTTGCAATTTTCCATGCCTGCGGCAGCGGGGCGAGGGTATTAATTATGCGTCCGGAATAGCCGATGGATTTTACCGCATTTTGCCGGAATTTGTTCCTCTTGTTGCATCCGCCCGTGGAAAATATCGGGCTTTCAAAAGAAAAACTTTCTTTTGGCGCTTTCAATGCACGGAAATATTTTTATTTAGCCTGCCCGGTTTTTATTGAGCTAGTTGAGCTAGTTTGAATCAACCTGTTCGTCGGTTGGAGGCGGAAGCTTTTCAAACTGCGGGCATTCGCGCAGTAGAAGCTCCTCCCAGATTTCTTCCGGAGGAACATCGAACATTAAGTTTATGTCGGCGTTGCATACAATCCAAGTTCCCTCGTTTATTTCCATCTGCAACTGACCTGCTTCCCATCCAGCATATCCGGCAAACGCCCCAATTTTTGCGGTTGGATGCTTATCGAGAACCTCTCTCGCCTTCTCTGGGCTCACTCCGAAAGTAAACGAGCCTTCAGCTCCGTCTTCTCCCGTGCATAGAGCCAGGCTTATCCTGTCTTTTGAAATCGGGCCGCCTTCGAAAACTTCCACGTCTGCGAGATCAGTAGAAAGAAAGTCTGCGTTTAATTCCCCGAGCGTCTTTCTGCTGCTTTTATTGATAATTATGCCGAAAGATCCATCTTCATTGTCTTCTAAAAGCAGCACTACGCTTTCCTCAAAAACCGGGCCGGAAAAAGCGGGTGATGCTATTAGAAAGCTCCATGATTTGTCGTCGTAAATTTTTCGCATGGCGGCTCAAAGCTTTAATATTTCCACGCCTGATTCCTCAAATAATTTAAGGACGAGATCGTCGTTTGAATAGTCGTGCAGATATTTAACGCGCTTTATCCCTGCGGCTATCATAATTTTTGCGCAGTTTATACAGGGAAAATGCGTAATGTAGGCAGTTGCGCCGTTTAGCGAAACACCGCGCCTGGCGGCGTCGGAAATCGCGTTTTGTTCGGCGTGAACAGTTGCGACTTCATGCCCGTCGCGCACGCAGGATGAATGCGGCGCCCCTGGGAGAAAGCCGTTGTATCCGGCTGCAATTATTCTGTTTTTGTGCTCTCCGCCACTTACCATGACGCATCCTACGTTTAAGCGCCGGCACGACGACCTGGAGGCTATGAGGATTGCAGTGCAAATAAAGTATTCGTCCCAAGACGGGCGTTGGCTCCAGGAGGCAACAAGCCCGTCGACGGATTCTATCATTGATTTGTCGTCGCCCATAAAATCAAATATTTAAACAACGCATGAAAAAAGCACTGCGAAAAAGTGCATTACCGTTCCAAGAAGGACGAAAATATGCCATACCGCATGGGAAAACTTCCATTGCTTTTTCATATAGAAAACTACTCCTCCCGTATAGAATAATCCTCCCAAAATAAGAAAGACTATTCCTGATGTGGGGAGAACCGAAAATAGTTTTCCGGAAACAAAAATTATTAGCCATCCCATCGCCAGGTACAGGCTTATCGACCAAAATTTTGTGCCCGACCCTCCTGCGAAAATTTTTAAAATTGTTCCTAAAATTGCAAGTCCCCAAACTATTCCAAAGACAACCCATGCTGTCGTCTCGGTTGCGGAGCGCATAGGCACTAGCATAAACGGAGTATAGCTTCCGGCTATGAGGTAATATATTGCGATATGATCAAATTTCTTTAAGATGGGTTTTAGCTTTTCATACGGGATTGCGTGGTACGCCGACGAGGCCGTATAGACCATAAGCATGGACGCCCCGAAAATGGAGCATGACACTATTGACCACGCGTCGGAGTTTACCGCTGCGAGGGTCACCATTACGGACAAAGCCGCTATGCTAAAGGCTATTCCGACGCAATGCGTGGCGGCGTTCCAAATCTCCTCGCTCAATGTATAATTGCGTGTGCATCCCATATAATTATGAATATTGCCCGAATAATATTTCTCTGCAACAATTTTTTTGAGCATTTGCGGCTTAAAGGCTTTATATGGATGCCAGCTTGTAAGGGGTGTTTTTTAGTGGGAGGATTGCGCGTAGTTTGGTCTCCTTGAACGCTTTTTTGTCAGGCTGCGCTATTTGAACGTTTTTGAACTTCCAGATTCTGATATGGGGTATCTATTGCGCGGGAATATATAATTCCGGAGCAAAAGCGCTGTTTCGGACAATATTAATGCGGCATAAAATTTTATTGCAAAAAAATGTTATTTTATTGAAAAACATTTTTCCAAAGCTTGGGTGCTTTTAATTCCTTGCAATTTGCGGCATCTTCGTATGTATAAAATAAACTTTAAATGAAAAAACTTCTTCAGATTTTCTGCATGGCAACGCTCTGCGTTTCGCATTTGTCGCATGCGGGGCAAGACAAGGCTATGCTTGATATGCTTGTCGAAAAAGGCGTTTTGACAAGAACTGAGGCATCGGAGCTTTCTCGCGAACAGGCTAGGGTCGTCTTTTCCAGGGAATCGTCTGAATGGGTCAAGCTAAGCTCCCGGTTTCAGTTGCAGTATGCGTACACGGATTCCCATATGCTTTCCAACGATATGGACGCCCATTCAAGCACTACCGGGTTTTTGGTCAGAAGAATGTTTTTGCAAGCCGATGCGAAAATAAAGGGAGGTTTTGACGTCCGGCTTTCCGTAGAGCTTGCGCGCGACGAAATAAAAAGCGTGCTTACGGATACTTATATAGCCAAGGATTTTGATTGCGAATATATAAAAGGAAGGCTTTGCGCAGGGTATATGAAACCGAGGTTCGGGCACGAGGACGTTATGTCTTCGTTCTCGCTTTATACAATAGAGCGCACTGTTGCTACAATGTATTGGACTGGAGACGCCAACGGAAGAAGGCTTGGCGTAGGCAATAGATACGCCGGTGTCTTTTGGTTCGGAGAGGTTCCCCAGGTAAAGGGATGGAAATACTGGACGTCGGTGACGAATTCCTACCAGCTTTCCCCTAACAACTATCTTATTGAATACAACAATATAAACAACAATTTGGCGTATTGGTTTGGAAGTTCGTACGATATAAAGGGCGAGGATTTTCTTCTGACTCTCGGATTTTATAGCGGATATTCTTCCACAGCAAACAAAAAGTTGGGCGAGGAGCCTTTTGCGTCGATATATTCTTTCAATCCATTTTACGCCGGCAACTACAAGAATCTTTATTTCTGGGGGGAGTTTATTGTTTCTGGGGTAGCAGACGGAAAGAAAAACGCCTCCGGAGACTGGGTTCAGGCCAATCCATACGGAATAAATTTTTGCGTTGAATATCGTTTTGATATTGGGGATTTGGGAAAATTGGGAACGGCGTTTTCGTATTCCTGGCTTGATACCGGAGGGCGGGGGGTCTCGACGCGGGACGGCGTAAGGCTTTCCAAAGACATAGGCGGAACCTACAACAACGCGCAGGGGTTTGACGCCAGTTTGAACTGGTATTTGCGCGGCGACGACCTAAAATTTCAGCTCGGGTTTGAATATGTACAGTATTCCGGAACTCCCGAAAACCGCCACGCCAACCATGTAGCTGAGTCTCTTGCAGTGCGCACCCAGCTTCAAATAAAACTATAGCGGTGGGCTTTATTTGCAATTTAGGGAAAAAACGGAGGATTTTACAGTAAAAAGCATTCTCTTGTAGGTTTTGCGACGATTAAAATGCAATTTATGCGGATGCGCCTTTATGTAAAATATGATTTCTTATGGCGCGATTGCAGCCTTGTGCCTTTGCCGGCCATGCAGAAGGAGTTTCTGCAAGGGAACTTAAATTCGGCAATGACAACCATAGCGGCTTGAACGCTTCCAAGAAAATTTTGTCTATGTTATATGGCGGTTGAAATCGGAAATGGAGCGTAGGGATTTTTATCTTGAACAGTTCGCGGGGAGCGGATTTATTAAGCATAAATAAAGATTTAAAATTATGAAAAAAGTTATTGCATCGGCTATTTGCGCGGCGGCGTGTTTTCTGGCGGCGTCGTGCGGAAAACAGGAAGGCGGGAAGACGGTTCTACACGTTGGGCACTTCCCAAATATATCGCACGCCCAAGCTCTCGTTGCGCATCAGCTTTCGCGCCAAGGCAAAGGATGGTTCGAACGGTATCTCGGGGACGGAGTCGAGTTGCAATGGCATCTTTTTAACGCCGGCCCCAGCGCGATGGAGTCTATGTTTTCCGGCGCCGTAGACATAACGTACGTAGGCCCCAGCCCCGCAATAAATGCATTCGCAAAAACGGGCGGCGAGGATATCCGCATCTTGTCCGGAGCAGCCGACGGCGGGGCGTCTTTGGTTGTCAATCCCGCTCTAAATATTTCAAAGCCTTCGGATTTTGCGGGAAAACGGATAGGCACTCCGCAACTTGGAAATACTCAGGATGTGGCGTGCAGGGCGTGGCTTATAGACAATGGCATGAATGTGACCCTTACCGGCGGCGACGCATATGTCATAGCAACTTCAAATCCGGAGCAGCTTCCGCTCTTTAAGCAGGGAAAGCTTGATGCCGTATGGACGGTTGAACCCTGGGTGACCAGGCTTTTGCAGGATGCCGGCGGAAAAATATATCTTTCTCAAGACGAAGCTGTGACCACTATTTTGGCAACCGGCAACCGCACTTTAAAAAAACATCCTGAGCTGGTAAAGAAGTTTATAGCCGCACATAAGGAACTTACTGAATGGATTAAAAAAAATCCAGACGAGGCCCAGAAACTGGCGCATGCCGAGCTGGAGTCTCTGACGGGCGGCAAAGTGTCGTTTGAGCTTGTTAAGGCTGCATGGCCGCGCTTGATATTTACTTCGGATGTAAACAAAGCCGAATTGCAAAAATTTGTAGACAGGGCTTATAGTTGCGGCTTCCTAAAAGAAAGAACCGACATATCAAAAATATTTTACGAGTAAATGAGCTTAAACGCAGAATTGCAGAATGTGACGGCAAAGCTTGTCGTCAAAGACGTATGTAAGACTTTCGATTCGGCGCAGGGGAAAGTTGAGGCTCTGCGCGACATCAATTTGAAGGTCGGGGAGGGGGAGTTTGTTTGTCTTGTCGGCCCTAGCGGGTGCGGGAAATCGACTCTCCTTAACCTTGTAGCCGGCCTGGAAAAGCCAACCAGCGGAGAGATTCTCGTGGACGATACACCCATATCCGGACCAGGGCGGGATAGGATGGTGATGTTTCAGGAGCATGCGCTGTTCCCTTGGCTGGACGTCTTTAACAATGTTCTTTTTGGGCTAAAGCTGAAACCTAACTTGACAGATCCCGAACGCAAAGAGGTCGCCAAATTTTATCTTCATTTAGTCGGGTTGGAAAATTTCGCAAAGGCGTCAATCCACGAACTTTCCGGAGGAATGCGCCAAAGGGTGGCGCTAGCACGTTCACTAGCCCCGAATCCACGAGTGCTTCTGATGGACGAAACTTTCGGGGCGCTAGATGCGCTCACCAGAGAGCAGCTGTATTTTGAGATTCAGCAAATTTGGCAGAAGCGCAAAAAGACGATTCTATTTGTCACCCACAACATACGCGAAGCGGTTTGTTTGGGGGACAGGGTTGTTTTGTTTTCTCCGCATCCCGGCAGAATAGTTAAAGAATTTCAAATAGACCTTCCGCGCCTTCGCGATATCAACGACCCTTCGCTGACATCTTACGCAAGCAAAATAACAGCGGCGCTAAAACAGAGCATAGAGGGCAAGGAGGTTGCCGAATAATGGAAAAGCACGATTATAAAAGATGGATTTTCTCGGCCGTGGCATTTTTTAGTTTGATTGCGGTTTGGGAGGTAGTAGTGAGATATTTTGGCCTTTTTGAGTTTATATTGCCTCCGCCTTCGGATGTTTTGGCGTATATTTGGAATGCCACTATTGACGGAACTTTGCCAGGCGCAATATGGGTGACTATAAAAAGGCTTCTTCTTGGATATGCAATCGGCCTTTGCATAGGGATTCCCACCGGAATGCTGTGTTCGCGCTTCCATCTATTTAACGACACCATAGGGCTTTTGGCGCTTGGGCTGCAGGCGCTTCCAAGCGTTTGCTGGGTTCCGCTTGCCATAATGTGGTTTGGGCAGTCGGAATCGGCAATGTTGTTTGTTGTTGTAATGGGAACTGTATGGTCGATGATTTTGGCTACCGAACACGGCGTAAAAAATATTCCGCCCATATACTTGCGCGCGGCAAGCACCATGGGGTCAAAAGGCATGCATACTTGGATACACGTAATTCTTCCCGCAGCTTTCCCAAGTATTTTAGGCGGAATGAAACAGGGCTGGGCTTTTGCATGGCGTTCTTTAATGGCGGCGGAAATCTATGTCACAATCCTTACCGGATTCGGGCTTGGGCAGTTGCTTCACTACGGCAGGGAGCTAATGGAAATGAACCAAGTTATCGGGGTTATGTGCGTGGTGATTCTTATCGGCCTTATGGTTGATAAAATTATGTTTTCTCCGCTTGAGGCACATTTGCGCAAGAAGTGGGGAATAGATTAGAGCCTTGTTCCCGGAAAAATTTTTTCCAGCAAAGAGCGCGGTTGCCATAGGCGCGCCGGCAGAATATGGGGAATTTGCCGGCGTATAGAATTCTTTATTGCTCTTGTGCGCGCAGGCATTTGCAGGAATAAGTTTCTGCAAAATAAAAGGATTCCTATTTATGCAGGTGTTTGCCGTTGCGCGTAAGCCAAAATTTCGGCGCATTAAAAATATTATGCGCTCTTTTGCCGCTTTTATAGGCCTAGGCGATTATTTTTCTTCCGCCTTTTTTCTGGTTGCCGCATTCTGTTTTAAATGCGGGAACATGGATGCTTTAGGCAAATCTACGACTTTCTCGAGTCCCGCGAAACTTTTTAGCGTGTGTGTGGGTTCGGAATTTTTTTTCTTAGCCGTCGCCGATTTTATGTATTTAGAGCCGATTTTTTCACCTTTGGCTTCGGATATTGCCGCGCGTTTTAGGGACTTTTTCAAATGTTTTGATATAAGAGCGGATTTGCGGACTTCGTTTATGTCCAACGCCAAATCGTCCAATTGGGAAAGCGGATTGCATTTCCTCCATTCTTTTTCGGCTTTATTATTATTTGATTCCGCAGTACTGCGCAATCCAGATGAAGCTGTAGAAGACCATTCGAATATTTGCTCCGGAGCTATGGAAAGCGCTCCAAAACTTGAAGCAGTAAGCCTTAGAAGATTGTCCCGCGATACGACAAGTATTCGGTCTGGGTTTTTAGACGTGGAGCACAGCTGCTCTATTAGTTCGTCTGCTGTCATATTCGATGGCGTAAAGACTTCGGAAAAAGTCAGAATTTGGCTTCGGCGCACAATCGATATGTCTTCTCCTGTACCGTCGTAAACAATTGTAATTCTAGATCCGCCAAAGTCGTGGATTGGCGCCAGCAGGCTTGAAAGTTCCGCCCTTGCGGCGTCCTGGTTTCCGCTGGTTAAGAGCTTTTTTAGCTTAGGATGGGAATGTATTACATTCCATCCGTCGACTACAATATGTTTAAATTCGTACATTATTGTTTCGCGTATAATCCTATGTGCCGCAATTTTTACAATCTTTTTATGCTTTTTACGAATAAAAAAAGCCTCAGGAAATCCCCTGAGACTTGATCTATATGAAAAATTACTCTAAATCCCATTCGGGATGTAATTTTTATCGTAAAAATGAAAAAAATTTAAGCGATTTTGCAAGCCCTGCGCGTTTTAACGCCGGTTTAATATTTCTAACAAATGTTTGCCCAATTTAAATTATGGTGCTTCTTATGGCAATTTATAAATGGAAACCGTAATTGCTATCACAACAATTTGTTGACATGCAAATAATATAATATTAGTTTTTATTATATAACTACCTTTCAAATTTTTATTTGCTTCATATAAATTTGTCATGAAACATTCAAAAATGTTTTTTTTGTTCTCTTTGGCGGCTGTTCAGGCGGCTAGCGCCGTTGTGTTTGAGTACGAATTTACCGGCAAGGATGCCGATGGATGTACAACCCCTTATCTTAGCGGAGACGGCTGGGCTCTGACTGGAAGGGAGCCTTGGACTGACGATGACGGAGTTGAACATGGCTCATGGACTGCCGTTTATACCTCAGAAAAGCCGACATCTTCGGATTTTGTGGCTTTTACGCCGGAATCTGTGATAGTTGACGGTCAATATACGTTCCGCGGGCTTCTAACTCCTGGAAGCGGGGCGGTCGATATGGAGATAAGAATGGAGGATAAGAACAGCGTATATACCGACCAAAGCCTGACTATCGACGTCAAGTACGATGAATCCCAAGGGCAGACGGCGGATATGGACGGAAGCGCGTACAGGGCTATAACTTTGCGGCAGTACAACAAAGATGGCACAATGACGATACGAAACGGAACTTTGAACCTAACCAAAAGCGACGCCGTTGGACAGAATACCTTGCAGATAGATCTTTATAGCAATTCCGACAGGCGCAGCGATTCAGGGCAGATTTTTAATAAGCATTTTATTCTGGATACAGAAGCCACAATGAATACTACGGAAAACTTGCTTGTGCGGGGAATGCGCACCGACGATGTGAATTATTCCACATACCATCAAGCCGGGACTTTGCTTGCTTCGGACGGGACTGCCGATACGCCCTATAAAAACGTAAACTTTACAAACGTCGATGTGTCTTTTGCAGATACCGCAGTGCTTACGGCAAAAGACCTAACTTTTTCCGGGGCAAATGTAACGCTGAATCCAAACGCCCAGTTGTATGTTTACCGCACATATGTAGGCAGCGGCTCAAATCTGACCGTCGCAGAGGGAACTGATGTTAAAAGCGGAACGCTAGTTGTAAACGAGGGCGGATACGCTGAAATAAACGGCACTTATAGGGTTGAGCGTTTTTCGCAATTCGGGGATAAATACGAAGACGGAACCTACAAGTATGCCCATGTGGACGATATAGTAGTCAACGGCGGAGGGCTGCTCAGAATCGGTTCATCGGGCAAAGTAATGGCTTCAGTATCCGAAGGCGGGAAAGACTTTTACAGCGACGTAAATATAAACAACAATGCAAAGATGATAATCGAAGACGGCGGCCAGATTATCACTTCAAGGCATCTCAGAATGGCCGGAAATGCCCAGTTGGTTTTAAACGGCTCAAACAGCATTTTGCTGGAAGAAGGCGGAAAATCTAGCGATTCTTTGATTTGGCTCTGGTCGGGAACCCAGCGTGTAGAGTTTAATGCAGACAACGCCATAAAGGGATTTTGCTTCGCTCCGCGCAGTACTCCCGACGCAACTGGAACTACGGTTCTTACTGTGGTCATAGGTGAAAATTGCAATCTATTGGACTTAGGTACCTTGACTGCTACAACGGACGGTTTTGGCGGCTATCTAACCGACGGCTGCACATTGGTTTTTGAAGGTTTTAAAAACGATACTGTACGGATAACCGGTTTGCGCGAAGGGTCGATAGACTCTAAGACAGGCGTTTATTCTGAAGACAATCTTGCAAACATAAAAGCCGAAGGCTACGAAGACGGCTCATTCCATTTGGAATTTGTAAACGGCGTGGACGGCTCTGACGGTTATTGGCTCAATGCTGTCGCAGTTCCCGAACCTGCCGAAATTGCGGCCGCGCTTGGTGCTTTAGCGTTGGGTATAGCAGTGTTGCGCCGCCGCAAATAGCGAAGTCTTTTATAGAAAAGAGCCCGCGCTCCAACGGGCTCTTTTTTTTGGGGGGGAATATATGGAGAATAAAAAAAATGGCGCAGGATAGAGCTTAGTACATTGAGTTTTATTTTTAGAAAGTCTGCGGAAACTGCGTTTTTTTAATGCAGTTTTCGCTTCAGAAAAGGCAATATAGGCTGTTGGATGCCTGCCCAGGGGCCGGGATATTTTTTGCGTCAATATTGGGAAATCGGATTATTTAGCGGGCAGAGCGGCGTCGCAAATAAGATTCGGTTATACTGTAAAAATTATTCTGGACTTAAAATTTCTATTCTATTTGATGTCTCATATGGCAAAAGTCGACATAGAATTGGTAAAAGTCATACTTCAGCGCGCCGAGCTTGACGCGCGCAAAATAGCCCAGATTATGGAGGACATAAATTTTGAGTCTAAGGCTAAAGATGATGCTGAAAAGAAAGAGCCTCCGTGCAAAAAACAATTTGTAATGATAGTGAACGACCCGTACGGAAAAATCAAAGAAACGGGATTTGAATATAGCGGATGGGTTGTCCAGATTCCCGAAGACGAAGCTCCGCAAACTGCCATAGAACGCCTTTACAAAGGTGTTTATGACTTCAATATAACTCCCAAAGGCCGGCGTCTTCCTATAAAAACCGTCGCGGAGGCCTGCGAGTTTGGTTCCGCGAAAGTCTACAAAGAACATAAGATCTGGGTGAAGACAAAAGAGCCCGTTTTGCTTATAACCACTAACGGAAAAATTCCGCGTGAAGACAAGCGGGAGGAATTTTAAAGCATTTGGGCATTATTTAATTGTATGAATCGCAGAGTCACAAAGTTCGGCGAGAAAATCCTGAAGGAAAAAGCGGAAAAAGTATCCGTGTTTGACGGCGAATTAAAAGCGCTTGCCGCCGACTTGGTCGATACTATGTACGAGGAGAAGGGGCTTGGACTCGCCGCGCCTCAAATAGGTGTCTCAAAAAAAGTATTCGCCATAGATATGCGCCAAAGAGTGAATACGGATGTTCCTTGTGTTTTCACCTTGGACGGTAAGGAGCTTCCTTTGGACTTGGCAATGCCTCTCGTTGCGGTAAATCCCGAAGTTGAAGAAATAGGCGACTACGTAGAAATAGCTGACGAAGGATGCCTTTCTTTCCCGGGAGTTTTCGCCGAAGTCGAACGCAGCGCAATGGTGAAAATGCGCTATTTTGATACAGACGGAGTGCAGCATGAGCTTGTTTGCGAAGGTTTATTCGCGCGCTGTGTGCAGCATGAAAACGACCATTTGTCGGGAATATGTTTCGTGGACCATTTATCCCAAAAGCAACTTTTTAAGATAGAGCCTAAGTTAAAGAAAATAAAACGGCAAACTCGGGATTTTCTAAAAGAACAACATAAGAAAACAACGGCTTAGTTTCGTTTATTTCATACAATCCTAGGTTTAAATATTCTATAACCACCCGCGCGCTGTTCTATTCATGGGGCGCAAGTGCGGTTTTCGGGCCTGAGTTTATTGATTTTTATGCATATAGAGAAAAAAAAGTGCCTTAAAGTTGCAATTACAGGAACTATGGGCTGCGGAAAGAGCGCGGCGGCGCAAACTTTTAGAAATTTGGGCGTGCAGGTTTTGGATGCCGACAAACTTTGCCATGAGGCTTTGGAGTCGGATGCTTGTGTCAGAAAAGCCGTTTGCGATATACTGGGGAAAGATTGTTTTGATGTGGAAACGGGAATTGTCCGCCGCGATATAATAGCAAAGCGTGTCTTTGGGGATTCGGAATTGCTTGGCGAGCTTGAAAAGATTCTCCATCCCGCAGCCGAGAAAATGTGGGAAAAAAAAGCGCGAGAAACGGAAGAATCCGGCTTTGGGCTAGGCGGTTTTTTGCCTATAATTGCAGTAGAAGTCCCTTTATTGTACGAAAAAAATCTTGAAAAAAAATTCGATGTCTGCATTTGTGTGTATTGTAGCGACAAACTTCGCGTGAAACGCCTTGAGAATCGAGGAATGGCTTTGGAGCAAATAGTCTCCCGCGACGCTTTTCAATTACCGTCTGAAACAAAAGCCTTAAAGGCCGATATCGTTCTGTTTAATGAAACCGATTTCGCTTTTTTGCAAAAACAGGCGGCTCTTGTTTTATCCCGTTTAAAAAAATATGGAAGATGAACTCTTAGATAACGGCGAACCTATCGGCGCCTCAAAACCAGCCCCTAAAAAACGCGGCAGAAAACCAAAAATTAAGGCTGAGCCGCTTGCCGATGGAGCGAATGTTGAAAATTCCGCCCCGAAGAAGCGCGCCGGGCGCCCCAGAAAGACAAAGATTGGGCGGGAGCCCGACGCCATTCTAGGCGACGCTAATGCCGTTCCGGAAGGCGGTGAGAAATCACCCGAAAAACCCGTGGATATTATAGAAGCCGCTAGGCTCGATAAAAAGCGAGGCGGGAAAAGGTCTTTAAAGCGCGATGACGGTCCAGTATGGAAAGATGAAACGGGCATTCAGGACGACGCCCAATACGACGCCGGCCAAACCGAGATTTTTGAGCACAAGGATTCCAAAGACGATTTCGCGTACTATGCGGAGCCTGCTGATGCTGTCCCGCAGGAAGATTCTATAGAGGATGCTGATTTTTCTTCGGGGGAGAAAAGCCTCGAAGACGAAGATATCCCGACTTCTTTTTCTACGAGCGACGAAGACTTAAATCCCGATTCCTACCGGGATAGATTTGATTCCGAAGATGATTCGGCTTACGCGGCTGAAAGTACAGTTGCCTCTGAAGATGTTTTGGATGATTCTGCGCATGGCGGGCCTGTTTCGGGACAGGCGGATTCCGGCGACATTCGGCAGGAGCGTCGCGACCGTTGGAATTCTCAAAACCAGGCTGGAGGGCAAAACCGCGGGCAGGGTGGGAACAATAATCGTTGGCAAAATAGCCGCAGCCAATCCAACCAAGGCGCGGGGCAAAACCGCGGGCAGGGCGGGAACAACAATCGTTGGCAGAACAATCGGAGCCAGCAGGGTGGCCGCAATCAGCAGCAAGGCGGAAGAAACCAGCAGGGAGGCCGCAACCAGCAGCAAAATCGCGGGAACCAGCAAAATAATCAAAACCGCAATAACCAGCAAACTGCCCAAAATCTTCGCAAGGCCCAACAGCAAAAACGAAAGCCGCGTTGGATGCAGAACCAGTCGCCCGAAGACGATCTGATGAATCCGGCAGAACTTCCGGACTGGGATGTTTTGAAGTCTAAAGAGTTGCTAGAAGCCTATTTGGCTGAGACTTTTTTGGGCGTATCGCCCGAGGCGTCGCCCACTGCGCCAGAAACTGTTCCTGGCTCGGGAGAATCTGCGCCCGAAGCTTCGCCGGAAAATGCTTCCGGGGAAAACCAGGATGCTGGCGAAGAGACCCGCCCCGAAAAATTTTCCACGTCGCAGCTTGGCGAAAGTTTCGTAGAGCCGCGCAATGTTTCGGAATCTGAACATCCGGTTGTAAATTCCGAGCATTCGGAGGCTGCCTCCGCAGTTAAGCCGGATTCTGAAGTCAAGGAAGAAGATTCCATCGGCGGAGAATCGGTTCCCGCAGATCGCGAGCCGGATGCTATAATCGGGCGCAAAAGCATATCGGATATGTCGTATTGGGAACTAATGGCAAATGCAAACGATTCAAATGTTGTGCATGCTGCCAAGCGTTCAGATGAATCGGCAGGCGAAATATCCAAAGATATTTCCGCTCCGGAAGGCGAAAACGAAGGCGCGCAACAACAGGCGGCTTCGGCGCCGGAATCCTCCGGAAATCTTTCCGATGGAAATTTAGAGACTTCAGATTCCTTTATTATTGACGGAATAGGGCAAATAAATTCTTTGGGCGGATTCGACTTTCTCTATGGGCTTCAAACAAAAGAAATTCAAAAGAAGCTGGAAGATTGGGGCGTTGAGTATCGGCGCGGCGTCGGAAAGTCGGAATTGATTTCCGATTATTATAGGTATGCGGCCAAGAATAAGAAGCTTGTCAAGATAAATGGAGTTCTGGATGTTTTTGAGGACGGCTTTGGCGGCGCGGTTGCATTTGAGGCAGACAATTACAAACTGCGCAGAATGTCGGTTTACGTCCCGCAAATGTTCATAGAAAAGTATGCGCTTAAACGCGGGCACAAAATTTGCGCCTTGGCTATGCCGCCCCGCGATGGAGGCAAGGAGACTTGCCCGATAGCGGTAAAGATTTTAAGCGTAATGGGTTCAGCCCCGGATGACGCGCGCAACGTAGTGGCGTTTACAGATTTGATTCCTTATTACCCGACCAGAAGAATAATTATGGAGGCTACAGGGGCAGGCTGGGACAACTTGTCCATGCGGGCGGTGGATCTGCTTACTCCAATCGGATTTGGACAGCGCGCGCTTATAGTTGCGCCGCCCCGCACCGGCAAAACCGTCCTCATGCAGGGAATGGCAAAGTCCATACGCTTAAATGCGCCGGATGCCCATCTGATGATTTTGCTTGTTGACGAGCGTCCGGAAGAAGTGACAGATTTCAGGCGCAGCGTCGACGCCGAGGTGATAGCATCAACCTTCGACGAGGACGCATTAAGCCATGTGCATGCCGCGGAAATGGTAATAAGCAAGGCCCGAAGAATGGTTGAAACAGGCAAAGACGTGGTGATTCTTTTAGACTCTATAACACGCCTAGCCCGCGCATACAATGCGCTAATGCCAAACGGAGGCAGGACGATGTCGGGCGGAGTAGAGGCAAACGCTCTTCAAAAACCAAAAAAATTCTTCGGTTCTGCCAGAAATATCGAAGGAGGCGGCTCGCTTACGATAATAGCAACCGCCCTGATTGAGACTGGAAGCAAGATGGATGAAGTCATATTTGAAGAGTTTAAGGGTACAGGAAACTTGGAATTGCACCTTGACAGGGCTCTTTCCGACAAACGCATATTCCCGGCTATCAATATTGAAAAGAGCGGAACTCGCAAAGAGGAACTGCTCTACCATCCGGACGAACTAACCAAAATATACGCACTCAGGCGGGCGATGAAGGGAATTCCACCAGCCGACGCAATGGAAATGTTGGTGCAAAGATTAAAAAAGGTAAAAACAAATGTTGAATTTTTAATAGGATTGAATAGATAGTTTATATTCTACCTATTAATACCAATCTTTTAACGGAGAATAGAAGTGACATCCGCCGACGATTTTGTACTGCAAATTATAGAGGAAAAGGGTCTCGTTTCGGCCGATATAATCGCCGCAATCCGCGACGAATTAACGGCTGCAGGCGTTTCAGCCGCCGATATAGACTCAAAAATAATAGACACGCTTGTCGATAAACGCATATGCAAATATGACGATATAGCATTAAGGCTCGCCCAGGAATTTAATATTCCGTTTATGTCTCTGCACGGTTTGCATGTCGATGAAGACGTAAAGCGTGCCGTACCCGAAGACATAGCCCGCAAGTACGGCGTGTTTCCGATAGCTGTCGAAAACGGCCAGATGGAGATGGCGATTTCCGACCCCATGGACATGGATATGGTCGACAATCTCAGCCATCTTTTGGGAATGCCGATAGACTTGAGACTGTCAACTCCGGACGACATAAAGAGGGCTATAGACGACCTTTACGGGGTCAAAGCCTACGGCGACATGTTTGACGGCGTGGATGCCGGAACTTCCGAGAGCGGCGCGATAGGTTTGGCGACCGGCAATGAAGAAGGCGTATCCGAGGAAGAGGCGCCGATTATACGCTATGTACATAAGCTTATTACCGAAGCTGTAAAGCGCAGGGCGTCTGACATACACTTGGAGCCTTTGGAGAAACGTTTCCGAGTTCGCTACCGCATAGACGGCGTTTTAATAGAGGTTGAAAATCCGCCAAAAAGGCTGCAGCCTTCCATAATTTCAAGGCTTAAGCTTATGGCAAATATCTCCATTGCCGAAAAGCGCGTTCCTCAGGACGGACGTATCCAGATTGTTTATAATAACAAGGAAATAGACTTGCGCGTGTCGAGCCTCCCAACCGTGTACGGCGAAAGTATCGTAATGCGTATTCTCGACAAGGAAGGTTTGCGCTTGGGGTTGCCGGAACTAGGGTTCTTCTCCGACGACCAGTCAATATTCGAAAGAATCGTAAGCATGGCGGACGGAATATTCCTCGTCACCGGTCCTACGGGTTCGGGTAAGTCAACGACCCTATATTCGGCTCTAAACTATTTGAACCATCCAGACCGCAAAATTATTACCGTAGAAGACCCTGTTGAATACCAAATGACCGGTATAAACCAGGTGCAGGTTCGCAGAGAGGTCGGAATGACGTTTGCTGCTGCGCTGCGTTCTATGTTGCGCCAGGCGCCGAATATAATAATGATTGGGGAAATCCGCGACTTGGAAACGGCGGAAATTGCAATAAACGCGTCGCTTACCGGGCACATGGTTTTCAGCACGCTCCATACAAACGACGCCCCAAGCGCGGTCACGCGTCTGGTTGATATAGGCGTAAAGCCGTTCCTTGTCAGCGCTTCGCTCAGGGCTGCTCTCGCCCAGCGACTCGTCCGCAAAACTTGCACCCAGTGCAAGACGGTATATTCGCCGGATCCGCATTTGCTGCAGGCTATCGGAATTAACGAAATTGACGCAGCGCGCGCGACTTTCTACCATGGCGAAGGATGCCCCCGCTGCAACGGCATCGGCTATCGTGGCCGTATGGGCATTTTTGAAATATTCATAATAAACGAAGAATTGCAGCAGATGATTTACGAAGGCCGAACGCTTGTTGAATTGCGAACCAAAGCCAGGGAGCTTGGAATGCGTTCAATGCGCGAAGACGGAGTAAGAAAGGTTATCAGCGGTCTTACTACCGCCGACGAAGTTCTAAAAGTAACAATGAACGAAGCCTAATTAGGAGTTTACAAAGATGTTTGAAGACCATAACAGCTCAATTTACGATGTGGTTTTAGGCGCAAAACTGCTGACAAAGGTTCAATTGGACGAATTGGATGAAACGCGCCACAGTACCGGAAAATCTTTGGCTGATGCGATTGTGGATTCCGGACTTGTTGAAAAAACAAAATTGTTGGAGGCTATAGCATCGTACCTAAATTACGATTACGAGCCGATACCTCCTGCTAATATTCCGGAAGAAGTTTACAAGCAATTGCGCCCTAATCTAGCCAGAACATACGGGGTTGTTCCCTGCAAGGCCGACGATACGCACATAACTTTGCTATGTAAAGATCCTTTCAACAACGCCATTATAGACGACCTTACCTTTACTCTCAATAAGGATGTGACGCTGGTCGTGATGGATCCGGATCAAGTTGACCATTTGATAGTCCAGTGCTACGGGGAGGAGGATTCCAGCATTGACGACATCCTTTCAGAAATATCCGAGGTCGACTTTGGGGAAGGCGGCGAAAGCGACGCCGCAAATCTGGCCAATGAAACACCTATAATAAGATTCGTTAATCTGATTCTCCAACAGGCCATTCGCGACAAGGCGTCCGACATACACTTTGAGCCGTTTGAAGACCAATTCAGAATACGCTATCGTATAGACGGGGCGCTTTATGAAATGGCTCCGCCGCCCAAGAGCCTGGCGCTTCCGGTTATTTCGCGCGTAAAGGTTTTGGCAAATTTGAATATTGCCGAAAACCGCATTCCCCAAGACGGCCGTATAAAAATGACAATATCCGGGCGTCCGGTCGATTTGCGTGTATCTACGCTTCCGACGCAGTTCGGGGAAAGTGTGGTGTTGCGCGTTTTGGACAAGAGCGTAGTCAATCTCGACCTTGAAAAGCTGAGCATGACGGACGAAATAATGAATAACATCCGGAGGCTCGTCAAAATGCCCAACGGAATATTCATTGTCACCGGCCCGACGGGTTCCGGAAAAACGACAACTCTTTATTCGGCGCTTAGGGAAGTCAATACCGTCGACATAAAAATTCTTACATCAGAGGATCCTGTCGAATATGAAATCGACGGAATCATGCAGGTTCAAATAAACCACCAAGTCGGATTGGACTTCGCCAGGTGTCTGCGCGCATTTTTGCGCCAAGACCCGGACAAAATAATGGTGGGAGAAATCCGCGACCTTGAAACAGCGCAAATTGCGGTTCAAGCCTCGCTCACCGGGCACGTCGTTCTTGCGACTCTCCACACAAACGACTCTCCGGGTGCAGTCACCCGTTTGATGGATATGGGATTGGAACCGTTCCTCATAGCAGCTTCCCTGGAAGGCGTTCTCGGACAGAGACTCGTAAGGAGAATTTGCCCGACATGCCGCACCGCTTACGAGCCCGATCAGGAAATAATAGACATGTTGGGTGTCGATCCGATTGAAATTGCAGACAAGCAATTCTTCTTCGGTAAGGGATGCGCCGAATGTTCAAACTCCGGCTACCGCGGCCGGCAGGGTCTTTTTGAACTTCTGCTTGTCAACGACACTCTCCGCGACCTAATAACCGCGAAAGCTCCCACATTGGTTTTGAAGCAAAAAGCCATAGAGCTTGGCATGCGCACTTTGCGCGACGACGGTTTGCGGGCTATTTTCGACGGAGCCACAACTGTGGATGAAGTTTTGAAATATACTTAAACAATACTTACTAAAAGGAAATCCCCATGGCAAAATTCAAATATATAGCCTTAGATAAGGACGGACGCGAGCTGAGCGGGACAATAGACTCCACCAGCGAGAGCCGTGCGCGCAAAGAACTTTCCGCGCAGGGTTTGAACGTTTCGCGCATCGCCGAAGTCACTTTGCAGGCGGAAAAGAAAAATGCGGCAAAGAAGCAAAAGAAGCCTCTCTTTGGAACCGGCGTATCAAGCGAAAATGTCACAGTATTCTCGCGCCAATTGGCAACTCTGTTGAAAGCCGGATTGCCGTTGTTGCGTTCTCTGGAGGTCATAGCGCGTCAGGAAAAAAACCCTTATTTCAAATCCATAATTGAACAGGTCGCGGACAATGTCCGCACGGGTAATAAGTTTTCTGACGGTCTTGCGCAGCATCCGAAAGTGTTCGACAAACTTTATGTCAACATGGCAAAGGCCGGCGAAGCAGGAGGCGTTTTGGATGTCGTATTGGACAGGCTTGCGACCTTCCAAGAAAAGGCTATGAAAACTTTCAACAAGGTTAAGAGCGCGATGGTTTATCCTATCGTCATCATGTCTGTCGCCGTTATCATCATGGTCATATTGATGGTATTTGTCGTTCCGCAATTCCAGGCGATATTCGCCGATATGTTGGGCGGGGCAAGCATGCCGGCTCTGACCCAGCTAATCATAGACATATCCGACTTTATGAAGGAGCATTACGGATTGACGCTTCTTATCGTTGTGGGTGTATTCGTGCTGTTTAAGCTCTTCTTCAAGACAAAGTTCGGAACTAAAGTTTGGGATACTATGGCGCTGAAGGCTCCGAAAATCGGAGATATGGTTATGAAGTCTACCGTTGCGCGCTTTACCCGCACTTTTGGAACTCTTTTGGCTTCAGGCGTACCAATTTTGGAGGCTCTAACGATTACGCGCGGAACCATCCGAAACAGCCTTGTTTCAAACGCTCTTGAGCGCGTTCACGACCGCGTTAGGGACGGCGAACCTTTGGCGGCTCCTCTAGACCAGCAAAAGATTTTCCCGACGATGGTGACTAGCATGATTGAAGTCGGCGAAGAAACAGGCCAGCTCGCTGAAATGCTCAACCGTGTTGCCGACAATTACGATGAAGAAGTCGACAACGCTGTAGGCGCCATAACATCGGTTATCGAGCCTATAATGATAGTATTCTTGGCGGTAGTTGTGGGTACTATTGTTATCGCGCTATTTTTGCCGATTATCCAAATCATCCAAAGCCTCACCGGAGGTTGATTTCGCGTAAAGGAAAATTTCAAGCCCGAACAAGATTCGGGCTTTTTTTTTGCGTTGCATAGACGGGCAGGCAGGGATTTCGTCGCTTTCTCTACTCTATTTTGCAGTGTTGCCGCATTCTGCCTCGGGGGAGAATCGGGCTGCATTAAATTTGTGCCAACGGAGCTTATGCGGAATGCATTTTTTATGGAGAATTCTACGAATCGGAAAAATTGTTTTTATAAAGATGTTTTCTGCGCCGGATGTTTTTCTTAAAGCAAAAATCAAGTTAAATATTCTTGGGGCTGTTTTATTCGCTTTCAAGATAGGCTATTTAGCAAATATGTACTTTGGAATGCAATTAAAGGAAATTATTTTCTTGGGCATATATTTCCTGCAGCAAGCCATGGCCGTTGCGATACAGGAAATCTTGTGCGCTGATAGGACGGCAACGCGCCGATTGGCTGATGCGAGCCGGTCTGCATAAAACTTTATATGCAAGCTTGCAGAGCAGTTTGCAGCTTGAAAAAACACGCGCAAGTTCTTAGAAACAGGGGAGAATACCGCGGAGCTCCGGCGCTAAATCTTCTGTTATACATAAATGCAGAAGGGGAATGTTTTATGGCATTTAGAATTTTGCCTTGAATGTAATGGGCAAGCTTTCAACCAGGAGAATCCTGCCGTCTTGTATTGATATTGTGGCTTCATATCCCAGCGAGCGCTTGTTTTCGTCGATGCTCAACATTACGCCGCCTTTTAATGTTATGGAGTTGTCTGTATTGAGGCTTGCCGATTTTGAAGAGAGCGTCATTACGCGTTTCAAGCCCTCTATGCGCAGTCGAAAGCCGTCTTCGGCTATTATATAAAACGGAATTTTTGTCTTTAAGCGCTCTATTTCTATGTCGTCAATTCCCCTTGCGTATGCAGTCAGCCGCAAGTTTTTTATGACGAGCGTTTGCGGAATATTCATATTGAAAATTTTTCTGCGGGATTCAAAAGATATTCCGTCGTAAGCAATGTCGGCGACTCTTTTACCGCGGGCGTAATATGTAGTGTCTAGCTGCTTTAAATTTTCAGGATTAAGCAATGCCGAATAATCGAAACCCTGTCCGAAAGTTGCGTGGGCAAACACCAACACGATAATTGCCAGAGTTCCCAATCTCATACTACACCATTGATTTCAATATATTGTAAACTTTCTCGGTTGCGCCGATGTTGGAAGAGTGCCATTGTTTTGCCGAGTCTGCAAGGGCGTTCCGCGAATCGGGGGATTGTGCAAGGCGCGTTATTTCTTCTATTGCCGCTTTTGCCGACTGGACTTTTGCAGCCGCATTTTCGCGTTCAAGCGTTTGGCATACCCTGCGGAAATTTGTCATGTTTGGGCCATATACCATTGCAACCCCAAGCGCAGCGCAATCTATAGGAGTCTGCCCTCCAACATTTGGAGGCAGGCTTTTGCCTATAAACGCCAAGTCTGCTATTTGCGTAAGAGTCCTAAGTTCTCCCGTAGTGTCGGCGAGGTACACAAGAGTTCCTTCTGGCGCCTGCTTTGAACGGCTGCGAACATTATGGGGAATTTCCTTCAAGAGAGGGATTATCTTTTCGCGCCGTTCCGCATGGCGGGGAACTAATAGAAGCCTGCAGTCGATTTTCTTTTCGCGCAGCTTTTTCATGGCTTCAATTAGCATTTCCTCCTCTCCAGGCCATGTTGACGATCCGAGCAAAACAAACGAATTTTCCGAAAATCCAAGTTCCTTGCGCAGGGATTTTTTTGCGCAATCGTCCAGCCGTGAAGCCGGAGAGGAGTCGAACTTAAGGTTTCCCGTACAAACCATTCTGCTTGTCGGCATTCCCAGAACGGAAAGTCTTTTCATGTCGAATTCGCTTGAAACGGCGACTTTAGAAAATTTGTGGAAAAGGCGATGCGCAAAAAAAGGCGCCTTTAAATATCTTGCGTAGCTCTTATCCGACATTCTCGCATTTATCAACACGAGTTTTGCCCCGCGCGCGACAGCCTGGTGCATGTGCTCAGGCCAGATTTCACCCTCCATTAGCACGCAAATATCCGGCTTTAATTTGTCCCAGGCGCGGCTGCTAAACGGCCAAAAATCTATCGGGAAAATTCCGGTGTAAAAAGATTTTTGAGAGTATTTTTCGAGAAGGATTTTATACCCCGTGCTTGTGGTGGTCGTTATGACAATTTCAAAATTCGCGTCTTTTGACAGCATATCCACAAGAGGCGCAATAGCCTCCACTTCGCCCACGCTTACGGCTTGAATCCAGACTCTCTTTTTACCTGCCGCCGGCGGAGGCAAATTTTTCTGCCCCCCGAAGCGGTGGGAGAAGTCTTTTGCATATCCTCCTCGCCGAATCATGCGCGTTCCGTAGTAAGGCATAGACAATAGGAACGCCGGAAGAAAAAGTAAGCGGTAAAGCCAAATCATGAATCAGTCGACTTTCTGCAGTACAATAGACGTGTTGGAACCTCCAAATCCGCTGCTTAGGGATAGCGCAATGTCGGGCGCGGAAAATTTTGTTTGGCGCAATATATTTAGCCCTGCAAATGCGGGGTCAAGTTCTGTGATGTTTGCGCTTGCCGGAGTGAAATTTTCTTTCATGGCTAGTGCGCAGAATGCGGCTTCCATTACGCCCGCAAGCGAAAGCCCGTGCCCCGTCAAAGCTTTTGTGGAGCTTATCTGTAATTTTTTGTTGTTGCCGAAAACTTTTTCGATGCCTTTTGCTTCGGCAATATCGCCCATTGGGGTTGATGTGGCGTGGGAATTTATGTAGTCCACATCTTCCGCCGAAATGCCGGCGCTTTTTAGCGCATGTTTTGACGCATATTCCACTCCGTCGCCTTCGGGGTGAGGAATGGCGACATTATAGCCGTCGCTGGCTTGCCCCCATCCCAGCATCCTGGCGTAGATCTTAGCTCCGCGAGCCTTTGCGACTTCTTCGTCTTCAAGTATTAAAACAACTCCGCCGCCGGTTCCTACAAAACCGTCGCGCTTTTTGTCGTACGGGCGAGATGCGTTTGCGGGGTCGGCGTTGTGGCTTAAAGCCCTCATAGAGGCAAAAGGCAGCAGAGTCCTGTAATTCCCGTCTTCGCCTCCGACTACAAACATCCGCTGTTGTCTGCCTTGGGCGATTTCATCATACGCAAACCCCATTGCGTGGGAGCTGCTTGCGCAGGCCGAGGCGAATCCGCAGCTTGCGCCCTTTATTTTAAATGCAGATACAAGATTGAACGACAGCGTGCCCACGATTGAACAAATTATGGCAAAGGGGTATCCGCGCCCGACTCCATATTTGTCCATCCTTTGCATATGGTGGTATAGCATGCTTGTAGAGCCAGCTGAGGCCGTGTACATTCCGGTCATGGGATTTGAAATTTCCTCCTCCGAAAGATTTGCGTCTTCAATAGCCTGTTTCATCGCGCAGTAGGCGTAGAGGCAATGTGGCGCAAATCCGCGCAAAACATCGCGGCGTATTTGATATTGCAGCGGATATTTCCAGTCTTCGGGATCCGGGCTTTCAACATCGAAATTTTTTATAGTTCCCACGCATTTTACAGGGATTTTCGGATCTTCAAAAGGAGGGTACAATTCAATGCCGCATTTTAAATTCTTAAGGCTGTCGGAAACGGATTCCTTATCGTTGCCGATGCTTGTTATAAATCCGAGCCCGGTTATTACAACATTGTGTTTATCGTTCATAGTCTATTATTTTTTGTAGTCGAATGTAAGGCATATTTTTTCAACGAACGCCCCCTTTTGTCCGTTGACTAAAAGGGAACCTTCAAACATCGCAAGCGGATGGCGCAGGCGCAGCACTTTTGCCGAAAGCGTTAAGACATCTCCGGGACGGCAAAATTTCATGCAGCGCGCGCCGTCGGCGGAGGTGAAAAATATCTTTGACTGGTCAACTTTGGCTTTCAGCTCTGGGTTGTCTGATGCTATCAAATAAAGCACTGCAAGTTGCCCGATTGTTTCAAGCATTATTGTTCCCGGAAATACGGGATTTCCCTTGAAATGCCCTTTTAAGATGGGTTCGTCGGGCCTAATAGTGTATGTTCCGGTTATAGAGTCTCCGCAAATCTCCGCCCTGTCTATAAATAGAAAGGGTTCTTGATGGGGCATTATGCTTTCAATTTGGGGGCGTTCAAATATCTTATTATCCTGAGCCATATTATTTCTAAAGATAAAGAATTTGGGCGTTTTTGGAGATTTCTCAATATTATTTTTTAAATCAGATTCTTGCGCTTTGCCGCAAATATGAGCTGTTGCGCGAATCCGGAAAGATCCCCGAATTTTTCCGCGGCAAACGCTCGGATTTTTTTTGCGTCGGCGGGGGTTGAATAAATTTCCGTCATAGCCTGTTTTATCCATGTGTCGACAGGGAATGCTTCAAAACGCGACGCCCCGAAAAGAAGAATGCAGTCCGCCACTTTATCGCCTATCCCGCTTAGGCTGGTGAGGTATGATTTTGCGTCTTCATAGGGAAGTTCGCGCAGGCTCATGGGATCGAATTTGTCGCGCCGAATTTTTTCTGCGCTCTTTTTAAGGTAGTCGGCGCGGAATCCAAGCTTGCATGAGCGCAAAACTTCTATCGGGGCGTCGGCTATTTTATCGAAGCCGGGCAAGGCGAACACACCTTCACTCAGCTCTTCGCCGAGGTTTTCCGCAAGCAGCTGCACGCATTGCTTTATTTGCACGATGCGCTTGCTTGAACTGCAAATAAAGCAAATAATCGCCTCTGCGGGATTCTGGCGCAGTATCCTCAGGCTTGGATGAATTTCTAAAGCGCGAAGCATTGCGGGGTCGCGGGTTGCTCTCAGCCGTTTTCTAACGGATTCGTAATCCGTGCCGCAATCGAGGTATTCGGCAAGCTCTTTGGCGTGTTCGGAAATTTTTTTGCCGTCCAGCCTAAATGCTCCCCATACTTGCCCGTCGGATCCGAGCTTTAATTTTGCGAAATTATTGCCGAATACTCCGAAGTATTCAGGGGTTGCGTCGGTAAATTGATCTGTGCGATGCCACCTGAATGCTTGCCCGCCGTCGAGAGTCTCGCAAAAGTCCTTAGCGGTGAATCTTGCGCCTTCTATCTTTGTGTATTCCGATAGTTTGGGAGAGTAAAGACGATTTGACATATCTTGTCTTGCCTACTTCGCCGGGATTTCTTTCAGCAGATTGTCGGCGTTCTTTTGGCTGCGGTTGCCGTATTTCATCCCCCAGAGCCACGATTGCTCTTCCAATAATACTTTGCCGTCAGGAGCTTTTAGGACAAGTTTCCATGCGTTTACGCGGGCGTCGGGGGAAGGCCAGTCTTTGCCTGTTATTCCCAATTTCACTTCCCTCAAAGTCGGGTATGTTTCCGGAACTGTAAAAGTGTATGTTTGGGGCTTTGGTTGTTTGTTATTGTCGACTGAAAGTTCGAATGTGCATCCGAGGGCTATTGCGTCGGGTTCATATCCGAACATTAAAAAAAAGTACATCCCAGCGCGTTTATTTGGTTGGGTGCGCATTATAAGATGCCCCATAGTCACTTCTTCGCCGGTAAAGACTTCGGCAATTGTACGAGTTTCGGAGTCCGTCAAATATCTCGAAAAACAATAGGAAAGAACAGGGGCGTGAGGGTCGTTTACGCCGATTATATAATCGGAACTTTCGGATTTAGCCTCGGATTCTCCGTCCGAGGCACACGCGCACAATCCAAGCATTAAAAATATCGCGATTGCTGTCTTAAAAAATTCTTTCATCGTGAGTAAGGATGGCGCGCGGTTTTATGAGGTCAAGAAAATAGACGCTTTCCTGGCCGCCCCTGTTATGGACTTTGGAGGGGGCTGCAGTTGTCTGCGGGCAAGGGGCGGGTATGTTTTTTTGTCTTATTAAATTTCGGCGGAGTTTTGCATTGACAAAATTTCTTTGCAGCTTTAACTTATTTTTATGGTTGCCAATATTTATCGGATAAAATTGGTGGGAGACTTGCCAAAGATTGCCTTTTATTTATTTGTCGCGCCGTTGTCGTTTTTTTTTGCGATTGGGCTTTTTACATGTCTTGTGTTGCTTGACTATTTTAATATCTTTTCCGTAAGAAACATTTCTTATTTTTATTTGATTGTTTCGCCGATTCCGGCGTTTGCTTTTGTGGCTCTTATTGTGAAGTGGGCAGATTTCCTTAAGCTGGCAAAATTGAAAATACTGTTTCTAATGCTTGGGCTTAATGTGTTGGGCATGGCGCCTACATTGTTTGTTTCTAACTTTAACACTAGGTTTCTCATACTTACTGTTTTGTCGTCCGTTGGCATTTTTTTAGCGTTTATTGTGTCGAATGCTGTATGGAAACAATTAAAAGGGAAGGCGGATTTTTATTTTCAGATTTTATGCGCGGCATTCTGCATTCCATTTGTTGTTTCGGCTTATTTTTTCGGGATTAGTTTCCAAGGGGACGTTGTGGGGAAAATTTTTAACGGCAAAACCAATGCCAGCAAATGTATACGCGAGTACGGGGTTTCGGATAACTCAGTTTTGCCTTATTGGCAATCCGCCCGCTCAGAAATTCCAAGGCGGTACGGATTTCGGGATTTTTCAAAAGAATTGGATTCGGTAAATAAATGCCGCTTTGAAAAAACAAAGGACGGCGGAAAAAAATTGAGTTTTGGTTTGGGGCATTGGGCTGCGGGTTTTTCTTTCGGCGCTGGAGGCGCTCAAGATATCGAGGAATCAAACCTGTATTTTGGCAACTCCGGATTTCTTCTTCCTTGCGCGAAAAGCGGCGGCGACGAATATGTCTCGGCAGATTTTAAATCTACCGCCGACGGCGGATGGTCTGCCTCTGCGGAAATTAGCGTTTATTCGGGCAGTAAAATCATAAAAAAATACCAACTATCCGGGGAGGATGTTGTCAAAAAAATCGCCGCTGCCGAGACCCGCATAGAGGAAATCAAGGCAATGTGGCGCACGAATAGCCAAAAGCGCAAATAGTCGCCGCTTGTTGGGGAAAACGCCTGCAGGTGCCGCTTAGTTCCTTTCAGATGGAGGGCGGATATTGGGAATATGTCCATGCATGCGAAGTGCGGGGCTGCGCAAGAAAATTCGCGGCGTTTGCGTCGGAAATTTTCGATTATTGTTTAAATAATGCCTGAGCGGCAAGGTAAGGGGCGGTAGGCAGAAATCTAAAATTCTAATTTATGCGTCGCTTTTTGTTTTATAGACTAGAACTTTGTCTATTCTGATTCCGTCCATATCGACAACTTCAAATGTGTAGCCGTTCCATTTAGTTTTTTCTCCCTCTGAGGGAATTTTTCCCATTTGGGCCAATATCATTCCAGCTACGGTATTGTATTCGGCGTCTTTTGCATTGTCGATGTGGGCTTTCAATATGAAATCGTAGAACGTGCATTGCCCGTCAACGAGCATAGAGCCGTCGGAGCGTTCAACAATATCGGGTTCCTCGCCTTTTTCCGGCATATTGCCTAGCAGGGCGTCCATGACGTCGTTCATCGTTATAATACCAAGCGTTATTCCAAATTCTCCGGAAATGACTCCGTACTTGGTCTTTTTCTTGCGCATAGTTTCAAGGGCGTCGTAAACCTTTACAAATTCATTGAGAAAGCAGACTTCGCGAATATTCTCTTTGAGGTCGAAATTATCTTTTGAGATTTCCACAATAAGATTTTTAATCGACACTGTCCCGATTATGTCGTCTAGATTCTTTCTGTAAACGGGGTAAACTACATGGGGAGAATCTTCGAAGATTTTGAGTATTTGCTCTTTGGTTGCTTCTATTTCAATTCCCACAATGTCCGGTCGCGGGGTCATAATAGACGTGACGCGCCTGTCTCCCAGCGTAAAAGTGCGCTCGACAATGTTTTTTTCTATATGCAAAACTTCGCCGCTTTGCGCGCCTTCAGCTATCATGTGCTTGATTTCCTCTTCAGTGATAGTGTCTTTGCGGTCTTTTATCCGAAGGACTTTAGCGCAGAAGGCTGTTGATTTGCTCAAAATCCAGACAAACGGATGCGCCACTTTAGAGAGCAGAAGCATTGGGGCCGCTATAATTTTTGCGACTTGCTCCGGTGCTGCAAACCCTATTCTTTTAGGAATTAGCTCGCCAAAGATGAGGGTAAGGTAAGTTGCCGCTACAACAATAACTGTTTGCGCTGCCAGAAGCGAGCTTGATTGGGGCATGCCTATTTTTTCCAGAAAGATTGCAAAATCTCCGGCGAGAGCGTCTCCGGAATAAATACCGGTTAAAATTCCGATAAGCGTTATTCCTATTTGAACAGTTGAAAAGAATTTGTCTGGGTCTTCGCTAAGTTTGAGCGCGGATTTTGCCGCCATATTGCCCTTGTCGGCTTCCGTGCGTATTTTTGATTTTCGGAGGGAGACGAGCGATATTTCCGACATAGACAATACGCCGTTGGCCAATATCAAAAACATTATAACAATAAATTCCATATGAGAAAATAAATATAAAACGCAAATTTATGTAGTATTGGGATATTCTCAATACAATAGTTTATTTATTTTTTGCGTCGCTTAGAGTATGGAGATGCGGAGTTTCAATACTTTAAGTTGGTAAACGCTTGGAATCTGCCCGGCGCTGGCGGCGCGGATTAGGTATTTGCGCATATTTCCGCAAAAAAAAAGCCGCGCAATTTTGGCGCGGCTTTCTAGAAATATTCACAAATTAATTTTGGCGCAGGAACTGCACGCACTTGGCTATATCTGGAACATTGTTGTCCCAATTGGCTTCATACTCAATTACATAATATCCATCGTACCCCTGCTCGTCGAGTTCTTCGAGTATGGCTTTATCATCCAATTGCCCAGTTCCCAGCGGAACGCACTGGTTTTTGGGATTTCCAAATTCAGCCTGGTCTTTAATGTGGATCGAACCTATTTTGCCCTTGAGCTTTTTCAGGTTTTCAATGGGCTGGATTTGCGAACGCGAAAGATGGCCCACATCGGGGTTAGCCTTGACATATTGATAGTCCTTTATGTATTTGAGGACCAAGTCGGCGTCGTAATATTGGTTTGCGCTGTCTTTTGCGTGGTGGTGCAGGCACATAGTAACGCCGTATTTTTGGCCGTATTTTTCCCAAATAGGGAACATTGCCACAGGTGCTTCTGTCAAAATTTTGTCGAAACCGAAATCTTTGGCGAATTGGCAGAGTGCTTCAACTTCCTTTTCGTTTTTAGCTCCTGTCACCCCGAAGCTTACGACTTTCAAATTGGCTTTTTTAAGCAGATTTTTTACATAGTCGCGCTGTTCTTTAGTCATTTGCGGGCCCATTTTAACGCCGGGCATAGACTTGCTGACGAACTGTCCCGGATAACATTCTATTCCGTCGAGTCCCAGCGGGGCAAGTTTCTGCAAAGTTTCTTCGAGCGTGAATCTGTTGAGAGAGTACGCTTGAACCGCGACTTTGCGGGGTTGTTTGTTTTGGGCGTCGTCCGATGTTGTGCATCCAAAAAGGCACGCCGCCAATGCAAGTGCAAATATAATCCTCTTCATATATTCATTTCAATATCTGCGGATTTTTTTTGCAAGGATATTTTCCCTATTTTTGCCCTGTTTGAAAAAAAAAGCTTTAAAAAAATTTCTTAATTTGAAATAATATACATAACTTTAACAGCAAGGTAATATTATTATATGATGAACAGAAGAACATTCACAAAAACCGCAATGACGGCAATGCTCGGCGCCGTCGCAACCAAAGGAGCAATCGCGCATATGAAACCTACCGATATCGCGGAATCAACCGCACCGTATAAATGCAAGTTCTCCCCTAATTTGGGGCAGTGCACCGCAAGCACGAAGGGCTTGTCGGAAGTAGATAAAATCAAGTTTTTTTACGATTGCGGATTCAGGGGGCTAGAAGACAACGGAATGCCAGGGCGTCCGGTGGAAATCCAAAACGCAATGGCAAAGCAAATGGAGAAGCTCGGTATGGAGATGGGCGTATTTGTAGCCCATGCCGAATGGGGATGCGCCTCAATGGCTGGCAATAGGCTCGACATGAAAAAACGCAGCCGCGACAAAAAAGCCGTCCGCGAATTCTGGAAGGGGAAAATGGAGGCTGCCGTTGAGCTTGCAAAGCGCGTCAACGCGAAATGGTGCACGGTTGTTCCAGGGCTTGAAGATCCTACTTTGGAGCCGGAATACCAGTTTGCAAATGTTGTGGAGCATCTGAAATACGCTTCCGAAATTTTAGAAAAGAGCGGTTTGATAATGGTGTTGGAGCCGTTGAATATATTGAACCATCCAAGCCTTTACCTGAAGCGCATTCCTCAAGCCTACGCGATTTGCAAGGCTGTAAATAGCCCGAGTTGCAAAATACTGGACGACCTGTACCATCAGCAGATCACAGAAGGCAACCTAATTCCCAATATGGATGCGGCATGGGACGAAATTGCCTACATCCAGGTCGGCGATGTTCCCGGCAGAAAAGAGCCCACTACAGGGGAGATAAATTATAAAAACGTATTCCAGTATCTTTGGGATAAGGGGTATCGCGGAATAATCGGCATGGAACATGGACAGAGCGACAAGACAATTGAGGGAGACAAAAAACTCTTGAAAGCTTATCGTTCAGTTGACGTTGCTTAAATAAAATTTAGCTTTGTCTAGGCGCAAGAAAATCGCATTAAAAAAAGCTTGATAAACTTTTGTTTAATGCGATTATTTGCGCCTGTGTTTTTATAGTATATTGCCATAGAGACATAAGATTACAAAGGGGATATAGCTCAGTTGGTTAGAGCATTTGCATCACACGCAAGGGGTCCTGAGTTCGAGTCTCAGTATCCCCACCATTTGATAAAAAAGCGAACCGCGTTAAACAGAACGGTTCGCTTTTTTGTATCTAAGAGACTATAAATTAGTTGTATAGATATTCTGTTTAACGCCGGTTCGTTTTATCGCCTTGAAACCCTCCCAAAAACTGCCCTATTCCGCTCCAAAAAACCACATCTTTTACATTATGGCGTTAAACGCATTTTTTATTGTTTTGTATTTAAATAAATATTAGTTATAGTTTATTTTATCTTTCAATCGCTGGAGTTGCAGAAGTTTGGGCAAACTGGAAAGCTCGTATAGGCTCCTAAAGGAACATAGGGAAGTTTCTTCCTTCAATTTCAAAGCTTTCAAATATTCCAATACATCATCTGACAAACTTTTTAATAAAAGAAGACGCCTTTGAAACATTGAAAATGGAATTTTGTTTTTCGCGCAATATTTCCGCATTGAAAGCCCGGAAGATTCAAAGTCTATTTTGTTGCGCATAACACCCCGAATCCAATGGCGCTTTTGCGGCTGGGAATTAGCGCATTTTTTAAGCCCAGTGGAAATTTTAAACGGGCTTATTATTTCCCAATCGGGCGCGCCGCTGTGAGTATTGAGCTTGAAGATTATCTCGCTTGAAGGAATCTTTTCGCGAAATTCTTCACGGGAAAATATTCTTATGCACATCTGCCTCTTGAACCTACCCTTTTTTGTCAGGCATTTTAATACGATCTTTTCAACGCAAAGCGACAATATTTCTCTCTTCTCTTCTTCGCTAAGATTTGCCTGTAATCCATAGAGATCTTCAAATGAGCTATTTATTTTGGAAGCGGAAATATTTTTTCCGAGAGACAGCAATTTTAAATCCTCTTCAAACCTGTTGCGTTTTCCATTGTTTTCTTCTAGCTCATTGCCAAGTTTTTTTATTTTGCCTTCAATATTTTCTTTCACAGCTTGATTTGCGTCAAAATTCGCCAAAAGTTCAAGCTGGGTGTTCAGGTTGGCACCAAGTTTTTTAAACTCTTTCTTCAAAATCTCTAATTTTGAACGCGTCTGATTTATATATTCCGATTCATAATCTTCAACTGCCACGCTTTTAGCGTCATCCTTTAAAAAATACCCAATGCTCGCAAAAACGATGGGTTCTATTATATTTAATGGAATATGGGTTTTACAGTCGCAGCCCCCTCGCAAATGTTTCTTTCGGGTACAGGCGTAATAACGGTAGATTTCACCGTTTCGCGTCTTTTTTCCTGACGATGCTACCGTCATATGCGCTCCGCACTCGCATCTTAGATATTTTTTTAAAATAAAAGCATCCGCTTTCCTTATTGAGGGATAGGCATTTTTCTCCCTTCTGTTTGATTTGAGCAGATAAACCGCATTTTGCCATTCATTTTTTGATATTATGGCTTTGTGGATACCGTCGTAAAGTTTGTACTTAACATCAATTGTGCCGTATCCGCTTATTGTCGCATATACATAACCGGCATAAAAGGGGTTTAGTATTATGGACCTAATTTTATTTTCTGTAAATTTTCCTCCAGAATCGCATTTCCCATTTTTAAATTTCCGCACAGGGATTCCCCCAAATTCGCGATTTGCGAGTATTGCGATTTCACTCGGGTGCTTGCCCTCCAAACACAGTGCAAAGATCCTCTGTACAATTAACGAAGCGTTTTTGTCAATAACAGCGCTTCCGGGAGTATTTCCGGAAATATACCCCAAAGGACGCCTTGCGCCGCTCATTATGCCCCGCTTTAATGCCTCTATATACTTGTCAGCAACCCTTCGCGAGGCAAGTTCCCTCTCAAAAACCGCATTAGCAACGCTTATGCGTTTCATATATTCGCCGTCCGGAGTTTGGTCAAAATTAGGCCCGTTTGTATATATAAGAGATATATTATAGTCGCTAAGAAGGCGAAAGAGTGAATGCAGGTCGTCGTCGTTGCGCCCCATTCTGTCAAGTTTGTAGGCTATCACTATGTCAATGCCGCCTTGCGCTATCCGTTGGCACATCTTTTGATATCCCGGCCTATTGGTGTCCTTCCCCGATTTCCCGGGATCGGCATATACCTTTTCCAAGTGTATTTGGGGATTGTTTTTTGCATATTCGCGGATTATTGCCTCTTGAGCCTCCGCGCTTGTAAAGAACCCTCCCACCTTTTTTGAATCGGAAAAACGGGCATAACCAAGAGCCACAAGCCTCCTGCTTATTCCTATATCCTTTCTTTCGTTTTGAAGAAGAACTTTTGATACCTGACCTACCCTTGGCATACGCGAGTTCCTTTCAATTTTTGAATCGCTGTATGGCGCGAAGTTTGGGGTCGCTTCAACGAACGGACTACTTTTGAGGTGGATTTCTCGTCTCTTGTAATCTGCGACGCTTTTAAGGTTGAACGCGTGGATTTTCTCACAGCCGCCCGCTTGAAAATTCGTAATACGCGCGCGTAGTTTTCATGATGTATATTTTTACTCATGATATTCAGCATAGGAACGCGCGGCAAAATCTCTTCTGCGCCACTAAAAAGTGTATCTGTCATCAACCGAATATCTTTTTCCTCCATGCAAAATGTATATAGAGGACAAAATTTAACGAATTGAAAATAAGCCAACCTTTGCATGAATACCATCCCCTATTGCTTGCAAACAACGGGGGATGTGTAAAAAATATATAATGTATGAATAGTCTTTTGCCTAATATACCCATTAGCACACAATCACCCTCTATCTGTGCCAAAGAACGCCAATTCGCCTCAAATAACCCCTTATTTTGAAAGAAAACGGCGAAGGGAGAGTTGCTATTCTTTGGGCATAAACTTTTGCGATTGCGTCTGTAACTTGCGGACACTCTGCCTTTATCGCAATTTCGTACGGCACAAAGTCTCCGCTTTCAAGGCACACTGCGAGTATCCTATGCAGTTCAAGGTGTTTTTCCTGCGAGCATCTTAACCTGAGCGTCCCCCTCCCATACCTTCCAAATACCGGAAATAAATCCCAAAAATACACATGGTGCGTATGATAGTTTTTAACGCCCAGGCTAATTCCATCAAGTGCCATAGTTCCGCAAGGCAAAAGCAAGCTTTTGTCAATTTCGCATTCAAGGGAAACCTTTTTAAGGTAATCGTCCAAGGGATTGTTTACATCCCTTGGATTTAAGTGTTTTCTAAAACTTTTCTGCCTCATTTAGTTGCCCAACTTTTCGATTTCCCTTGCAGTTAGCATCTTCCCCAAGTGCTTTAAGGGAATTTGCGAATATATCCACTCGGATCTTAGATCGCAGGCGCGCCTTGTGGTGCGTTTGCGGCGGTTAAGTCTTGCTAAAATCTTTTTATTTTCCTTCGTCATAAATAATGTTCCTTTCTATTTAGTTTCATTAGAGTCCAAACCATTGGGCT
>OBAI01000301.1_pt1 | contig 58363 bp, 53 predicted proteins | sample 1517461 | NCBI WGS metagenome assembly OBAI01 (sample SAMN04571696, study PRJEB22368) | human gut metagenome | biome: human gut; material: stool | host: Homo sapiens | place: Luxembourg | collected 2012-06-29
ACTTTTTCACGATAATTTTATTTTTATCGGGACGTTATCTCTAAATTTAACGTTTACACAAGTTTTGTAAAATTTTTGTTAAAAAAATATATATACATATTTTTATATAATATAAAAAGTTTGCAATATGCAAACTTATGAATTTTTTATCTTATATGTTCTAACTTTAGAAAGATGATATCCTTTTTCAAATGCTTCAAAATACCTAGCTACATCAGCCATTTTTGTTGGATATTCAACAATTTCAAAAGCATTCGAATCATCAATTAAATGTTCAGGTACTTGAGATAATACTTCTGCTATTGTAGGAGTAAATGATCCATAATAATCAAATTTATGAAGGCAAATAAATTCATCAATTGGATCAATTAAAGATGAATCTAATCTTTCGCTTATTGAGGAAGCAAAATCTTGCATATACGAATAGTAACGCAGCTGATATAAAGAATATTCCTTTAAATAATATTTTATTTCGTCAACTGTTGCTATGGGTTTTAATTGTCTATAAATTTTTTCTAATTCCTTATCTGTTAAACTAGGAATCACTAAATTTGGTAAAAGAATATCATTAGTATCTAATCCATATAATTTTTCCATATATTCTCCTTTATCAATTAGAAAATGCTATTATTCTTTTTTAACTCCTTAACAATTTCTGGTCTAAATGCACAGTATGTTTTAAAATCCATTCCCATTTGAATAATTGGACCTGCTATATCATTTTTTACATCATAGCCTTCAATAGTTTCTATAACTCTTAAATTAGTTAATCTTATGTAATCTTCTTTTAACATTCTAAGGTTTTTAGTCCAATCAAGAATAATAGTTTCTTCATTATCATCATATTCAATGACAGAGTGTAACATTCTTTGTTTTTCTAAATATACGTATCCGGTAATTATTCTAAAATTTGGATATATGCTAGCTAATAGAATAGATTTTTCATGACATTTATGAATCCTTTCATCCGACGTTAATTCTTTTTTAACATCTTCATGTGTCATAAAATCCGATAACAGATTAAATGGTATTTTAAAATTTCCTTTTTGATATATAAAAGAATTAAGTTCATCACTCCAACTAATTGTTCTAAAATCATAATCATCAATGGTTTCATACATTCCAGCCATTAAACAGTATATCTTTATATCATCAAATTTGGTGAATTTACTAATTACACACAAAGCATTAAGACTTTCACAACTGCCTTTTTTATCCGACATTTTATTGTTAATGTCATCAAATAACAAATTATATGTATTAATATTCATTCCATTAGAAATTAAATCTTTACTAATTTCTTCCATACAAACACCCCTCGTAAAAACAAGGGGTATTATAACTTATTTCAATCTATTTTTCAACTTTTGATTAATTATATCATTTTTATTTTTTTAAATTATATAAAGCTAAAACAAATTCTTTTATTCAATGAAATAGCTTGACCCAATACTATTGTTGATAGTTACATTTTCTTTTTGAAAAAACAAACAATATGTATATATGACTTTTCCTAATCGATAGTTATAACTATATGATATTTTTTCTTCTATCAACTTTTCAGTATTTTTTAATTTTTTTTTTCTTGAATGGTGTTTTCTTTAAATTTTTCTACTTTACTTATTATATCTTTTTCATCAATATTTTCATTAAGATAGGAATAATAAACCATATCAACAATATCATTATTTATTTCGAAGGTTATTGCTTTATTAGTTTCAATTTCATCATTTAGATAATACACAAATTTTATTAATCCATAATCAGATGAAATAACATTTATTTGATATTTCCATTTATTGTTAATATTTATATTAAAATTATTTTTTATATAATCTAATATAACTTTTAAATTGTCATAATCTTTTTCTTTATCAAAAAAATGATATTCAGTTTCTTTACCTAGTTTAAATTTTATTTTTCCAACTTTCTTTTCTTCGACTATTGCTTCGGTTTCTTGATAAGTTAAATCTTTTGTATCATCATGCATAAGCTTAAGTGTTGTTTTATCATTATTCTTAGCTTCTTTTTTTGTGTTAAAGGAAATATTATTTTTAAATAAAACAAACAATATAATAAACAAAACAATAAATAATATATAATTAATTTTTTTCATAAGATTCACCTTTAGTTGCTTATTTTATTATTTCAATAAACGTTGCATCGTTTTCAACAGATTTTTCTATTAATTTATTATTAATAAGTTTGTTTATCAAGTAAATATAAATAAAATCAGCATATCTTACAGAAGGTATAATAGGATTTCCCATTAAATCAGCAACTAATGTATGTATATTTACTTTACCTAATTTTTCTAACCTTTGTAATATATCATTATCAAAATAATTAATGTCTTTTGAAATAACTTGACCATTTATCATAAATCTGAGTTCTGTATTATCATTAATTAATTTTAACCATTGATTACTAAAGTTATCTTTTTCCATTGCTTTTAAAACATGTTCTTTTTGCTCTAATATTTTTAATTCTTTTTCTGTTATACATCCTAAAGTTGTTGCTTCCCAATCAAGTTCTTCTGTATATATTACACTTATATTTTTTTCTTTTAAAATATAACATATATATAATAATAAACAATAGTCATCACAATCTAAATGACTTGACCATATTCTTATTTTAGTTGCTATATTGGCATATTCTATTAATTTGTTATATTCATATTTAAAATCAAAGCCATTTTCAAACAGTTTATTCTCATTTAAATTAATATATTTTTCTAGTTCAGTTCTGTTTAAACAACTCATTCCATCAAGACTACCAATAGATAAACATAATGGCAAACAAATTTTTAAATTTTTGTTTCCACTTCTTTTTAGTAATCCTAATTCAGAATCACTAGAAACAATTTCAATTACATCAATATTTTCAGATTCTATTTTTTGAATATCACCATCATATAATGTTTCTTTTGTTATTTCAGATAGTTTCAAATAATCACCTTCTAATGAGATTATATCATACACTTTTCTATTTGACTAAAGCGAACTTATTAGTATACTGACAAAAAAGACAAAATACATTCACAAAATTTTTAGTTAACAAAAAAATTAGTCATATTTCAGACTAATATATATTAAAAATTCGAACAATCGAACGAATTTTCCAATGGTGTCCCAGACGAGAATCGAACTCGTATCTAAGCTTTAGGAGAGCCTTGTACTATCCATTGTACTACCAGGACATATAAAAATTATAACATAAATGATTATAAATAAAAACAATGAGATTATTTTTTTCCCATTGTTAATACATTAAATGCAAAAATTAATGATAAACTTAATGCTGTAGACACTTTACCAGTTACTTTTGTATAGCTGAATTTATAACTTGCATATTCATAGATAGCAACTACTTTATCAACAAGAGTTAATACCCATGATTCTTTATATTTAGGTAAAGTCATACATAAAGGAAACATATGAGCTGCTATAGCATTTTCCTCTATTTTATTTAGTTTGAATTCTCCTTTAGCATTTGCTAAGGCAATGTCAGGATGAACAACTCCTTGAATTAAACCATGATTGCTTCCAAACTCTTCGTTTGTAAAGAAATCATGCAATATAGCTGCTCTTGTAGCTGAAACATAATCTAAATTCAATTTTTTAGATACTTTATAAACATTTCTCGCTACACGCATAGAATGAATATATCTTGTAATACCATGATGCGATTCATTTTTTATTTTTAAATATTTTTCATTCTTAATAATTTCTTTTGCTATATCATCAAAACTTAAATTAGTTTTCATTTTACCACTCCACTTTGAAAAAATTATATCATATATCAATAATTAAATATTCTAATTTTTCATTACTTAACAAGTCGCTTTACTTGTCGCGACCTATTAAGTATATCAAATAATTAGGTAAATATCAAATTTATGATATATAAATATAACTTACATTATTGAATAATAAGTCATCCCCATTTTTAATAAAGGTATCATTTCCAATGACGATTTTGTCGATTTCTTCCGTAAAGTTTTCCTCTTTTACGCTTCCATCCTCTTTTATAATATATGCATGGTTATAGTTATCTGATGCATTTAAAAGAATTATATCTTGATTATTTGTGTAATATTTATATTCACTGTCATCTATTATGAAATCTATATCATTTATTACACCCTTTTTTGTTAATACATAATTATATACATCATTTCCATAACGAATTTCAAAACCATCACTTAATATATTATATGTTCCATATTTATTAGTTATTAATTCTTTATTACTAATGTCAATTGAAATCACTTTATAGTTAGAAAAAGCTGGTAAAAGATATATTATTTCTTTTTCACTTCTTAACTTTCTAACCTTATTTATATTAGTTATATATTCTCTTGCTGGATCACTTGCTGGTTCTGCAGTCGTAGTGCTTTGAGTTATTTTATTCATTTTTTTAGTGATATATTTAACACCATAATACGTTAATGATACAGCTAAAATTAAGCAAATTAGAATTATTAAAAACGATAAAAATTTGTTTTTCTTTTTTACTTTGATTCTATTATTTACATTATTAACCTTTTGTTCATTAACATTATTATTTGCTTCAATAGTCGCTTCTTGAACATTTTCTCTTTCTCGATCCAAGAAGGGAATATTTTGATTATTCATGTATTTCACCAACTTTGTCTTTATTTACGGATATAACTTGTTGATTAATGCCATTTGTATTAATTGTTTTTATTACCTTTACTTGAGGAGCTGGTGTATTTGAACTTAATATCTTATCATTTGGAGCATCATTTACAACATGAGAAGCAACTACTCTAGTTGGGATAACTATACGTTTTCCAACTCCAACGCTGCTTTCTCCATTAAAGGATGCTTTAACTTTCATATTTTGATTAACTACTTCACGTTTTTCCTCAGCAACTTTATTTATGGCTTCTTCTTTTATCTTTTTTGTTTTTTTAATAGTAAAAAATGAATAAATCATGAAACTACCACCAGTAAAGAAAAATAGTATTGCAAATATTAAATTGGTATAACTTCTTGTAATTGTTATTGTATATTTTGTTTCGTTTAAGTCTCCAAAATTTGATGTTACAACTATAGTATTTTTCCCTTTGCTTAAAACTTGTAGGCCATCGTTTCTTATAGTTACATTCTCATCTTTAGGTATAGCCATTACATATATTTCATTAATATTGTAAGGAATTGTAACTTTGTATTCCAAGGTTTCAGGATTAAATGTAAACGGATAATTAACTATTTTTAATTCGCTTAATTTAGTGTCAACTTCTTTTTCACCATTTGGTTTAGTGATAATCAAACTCACTGTTGCTGTTTGATCAAAAGTGTTTCTTAAAACTAACTCTACAACATTTTTTCCGTCTGCTAAAGTACGCTTACCTAAACCTATTATCGTTATTCCCTCAGCAGCTGTTGCATTAATATTTACTTCGGTTGTATCTTGATTAACAGTTACATAATATATTCCATTTTCATTTGTTACTTGAAAATTATCAACTGTTAAACTTGTTAATCTTAAAGGAGCTATATATTGTGTAGTTGTAGTTGTTATTTTTTCAGTAACATTGTTACTTGCAGCAGTAGTTATTTTTTTTGTTGTCGTTGTTTTCGTTATATGATCATTAATTTTAAAACTTCCAGTTGAATTATTAATTCCACTTATGTTTTCAAAATTTGAATCACTTGCCTCTATTCCAGAAATAGTCAAAGATCCACTTCCAACAGCAGTTGTTTTTAAAGTAACTGTTCCTATGGAGAAAGAATTTGATTTCATTGTATCAGTGTATAAATCTATTACACCATTACTACCTTCACCAATCCAGCCAGAACCTGCTTGAAAACTTTCAAAGGATGCATTTCCAGAAACATTTATTTTTCCATGAAAACTTGATATTTCCGTTCCACTTGCAGTTCCTGTTAAAATACATTTAGTTGTATTTCCAACTTCAACATTACTACATTTAACGCTTACTCTAAAACTGCCAGCAGCTTGAACATTATTTGGTAAAATTAATGCCAAACTTAACACGATTAATCCTACTAAAGTTCTACCTTTCATATTTTTTCCTCCTTCTTATTAATGCAATTAGCAGTACCAGTATAACTATAGGTACTATAAATAAATAATAATTAATTTTATTTTTTTCTTTGTTATAAATAATAACCTCATTAAATTCATTGTCACCATAACTTAAATATGTTGACTTTATTTTTCCAGTATATGTAATTTTGCCTATTTCAAATTTTCCTTTTTTGAAAGTGTCCGTGTATAAAAGAATTTTGTTATTTTCATAATCTCCTAAAAAGTCATTTGTGGCTTCAAAATTTTTTATATTACCATTCAAATGATATTCTATTGCACTAACATCAAAATTGGAAGTTGCATACACTATACATTCCTGAACTTTGCCACTCTTTTTGCAATCATATTCAATACCTTCTGCAAAACAAAGTGTAGGAATAAGTGATAATAGCAAAATCATTATTTTCATCATATATCACTTATCCTATCTCTTACAAAACTATATAATTTAGAAACATCTGCAACTTTTATATCAATTTGTTTTCTAATTCTTGCAGCATTTAAACTAGATTTATCAAGATTAATTTTTCCTCTAACATAGTTATAAAGCATTGATACATCAAATACATTTATTTTTCCATCTTTGTTTAAATCACCTATTATAGAAATAGTATATGTTTCTCCTCCGTTAACAAGAAGCATGCCCGTTCCTATCTCAGTTACTTTACTAGTTATATCATTCTTATTCTTATCAAGGATTATATAATTATTAACTAAACCATTTAAGTTGAACAAGAATTCAGTTTTGCTCAAAGACTTTTTATTCATGCTTAGTACACTTATAGTAAAATCATCATAATTTACTGAATATGTATTTGAAGATAGTCTTTGTCTTGTTGTAACCTTAATTACTTTAGTAAAATCCTTATTTCCAATTTTTAATTCACAAGAACCTATTCCATTCACTTTAATTCTGCCATCATCTAATACTTTTACTATTTCTTCATTTGATGAAGTTATCTTAATATTACGATCTGTATAATCTACTGGTTCAATAACATAATTTATTGTTTTATATTCTCCATTAAACAATGTAACTTCATCATTTATCTCAATATTATCAATGATAGTTTTAATATTATTTACCTTTTTATATTCATAAACTGGTTTAGTAACTTTACTATAAGGTAAACCATTAATACATAAATAGAAATCAAGATCTCCTGCTATTAGTTTTCCGGTTTTAAATGTTGTTTTGAATAAAGTTGCTCCATAGAAATCTGTTTCTTCAATGTCAGTTTTTACCTCGTCAACTAACCTTAAGCCCTTGTATGCTTTTATAGAATAAACATCTTTCTTAGTTTTATCATATGTTGTGCTAAAAGTATATGAACCCTTAGCTCCATCAGCATCATATATATAAGCTTTTCCATAATCAACCACTGGTTCAATAGTAGACTCATTATTTAATGTTACTTTATAATAATTTCTATCTATTGTGAATGATAATTTGTTGGATGTTGAGAATGAACCATCAGCTTCATAATATGCTAATTCAACTGTATATTCTCCAGTTCTTGCTGCAAAAGGAATGATGTTAATGTAATATTTTCCTTCTTCAGAAACCTTGTTAACAATTTTAAATGAGTTAGTTATTTTGTCTGATGCAATATCACTGTAAACGAGATTATTTTCAGCGTCATATATTCTTACTTTTAAGTTATTTAAATCATTTCCAGTAAGAACCGTATTTACATCAAATGTATAACTCATATTATCCATATCAGCATAAATTGGAGAATTATTTGCTGTCATATTGGATAGTTTTATTTCTTTATAATTAGAATTCATAATATAATCAACATTTTGAGTATATTTGTAGTCTATATTTTCTTGATAAGTTAATTCTACTTGATAATTACCAGCGGTTATATTTGTTCTTCCATAGTATTTTATTTTTATAACATCATCATATTTTTCAATAGTAAATTTGTTTGTTACGTCTCTTCCGTCAGTTGTCTTAACTACTACATTCATATCTGATGCAAAAATATCATAATCACTTGAGTAATAGATTTCAAAAACGCTATCGACATTGTTATGTAATCTTCCATCTATGGCATCAGTTATAATCTTTGTTTCTTTGATTGTAAAGTCTTTCTTATAATCTCCTACAACAAATGATGTTTCTTTTTCTAGACGATATCCGTCCATATCATAATAAGTAACAACTTTATACGTACCTGGTGTGACTGCATTTTTTTCATAGCTTATATTCAACATCAAGTTGAAGAGTGAAGTTTTACTATTAGATGCAGCAATTGTAAATGACGATGTTACATCATTGTTTTCTTCATCAAAAATTCTTGTATTTTTACTGAATAAATGTTTATTTGAATCAGCATCAATATGACTATCACTTATTTGAATATTTGGTATATCTTCAGTTTCTATTTCAAATTGTACTTTACCAACAGTATTTGGATATAACGGATTTGGGTTATAAGTTGGTGCTTTAAAGTTGAAGTTAAAATAAGTTTGATTTACTGTAAATACAAGTGAATCGCTGACAGAAGTTTTATTATTAGAATATTCCATTGTAATCATATATTTACCACTAGGAATTATTTTACTAGCAGAATAATCTATTTCTAGATTATGTGAAGTGTTAAAATCGCTTCTACTATAATTAAAGTATTGTTCATAACCTATAGTTCCATCTTCATTAGTAATCTTTATTTTTAAATCTTCATTAGAATAATCAATTCCATGTACTTTTACCGGTATATATATTTTTCCTACTTTATTGGTAAACAAGTTATCAACTACTAAATTTTCATTTATTTTTGAATAAATTAAAGTGTTTTGTTTATCAAAAATGATGTTAGCATATTCTCCTTTGACCTCAAAATTATATACACGATATTCAGTATTACTATAATAGATAACTAAAGAATATGTACCTTCACTTAATTTCATTTCATTGCTTAAATTACTCTTTAAAGCTAGTTTTAAAATACCACTAATTTTTGTGTCATTAGTCTCAGTAAAACGATCATTGTAATTTGTTCCAATAGTTGGATCACATGTTCCATTTATGCAATCTTTGTTTATGGACCATGAAGCTATTTTATCAAATGGTGAATCTATTTTGGCTGTTATTGTTACATCTGATAAATTATTGTAAAAGCCATCTATTTTAATCATAGTACCATTATCATTATATTTACTACTAATATCTACGTTTTCAATTTTCCAGTTAAATAAACTTTTTAATGATCTACCATAATCCGTTAGTTCATATTCACTTTCCGCTGAATGATACTTGACTTTTATAGTATAAACACCATCCATATCTACCTTGTTATCAATAAGTTCAATAATCACTTTTCCAGTATAATTTGGTCCTGTTGTCAAATCCCAATTATCGCGAATTTTAAACATACGATTTTCAGCATTTTCACTGGATACGTCAACGTATTTTCTTAACGTTTTATCATAATAGTAGATAGTGTATTCAACATTATCTAATTCATTTTCTAGGATGTTTTTTGTTGAAATGTCATAGTTTATGAACATTCCATCATCACTTATTTTCGCATCACGATTGCTTAATATTAAAGTATATTCCTCTTCAGATACAGAAAAATCAATATTTTTTTGAATTAAATCATTATCACCATCTTGATATGATAAAGTTAAAACGTATTGACCAACTTCTGCTTTATTTCTAATATTTGTCAATAAGAATTGATATTCCGATAATTCATCATCAATTTTATTAATTTCATATGAATAAGTAAACATAGCTTTACCAGTTGAATCTTTAAAAGTCTTGTTTTGACTATCTAAGACTAACTTTTCACTAGTAGTACCAATTCTTTGCATAACAATACTAGGTACTATATTGCTTGGGTTATCTACATAATACGTGTTAGTGTTTATAGTAACAGTTTTTTCAACGTTTTTGGCATATATGATTGTTTGGTCATCTACTAGTTCAATATTATAGTATTTTCCAGAAATATTAAATTCTTTTTCACATGTATCAGTTATTCCATCTTTTGTATAAGTAATAACTATTTTGTAATCACCTACACTAATCTTTCCAGGTGTAATATTTAACTTTATTTTTGAGATAGCTGATGTTGCTTCTACAGGCATATTATATTCTTCTTCAACATCAAATTTACTAGTCACGTCAACATAATTATTTTCGTTTTTTTGATAAATTTTAACATTAAAACGGCTATTGCCTGAAGAGTCAGTATCACTGTAAATGTATTTAGTGTTTAAATCAAATACTATATTTCCGTTTACATTGTAGTACGCTTTATTTTCATCATTTCTTACATTGCTTTGAACAACGTTGCTAATTTCTAAATCATAATCAGGTTCAGAATAAGAAATTGAAGTCATATGAACATTTTGTAGCCACATTTCTGGATATAAGTCTTTACTAATTGTAGCTTCTACTTCTTCGCCTGTTATTGGATCAACTGTATTTTTATTTATATATCCAATTGCTTCCATTGTATCGTATTTTGTGTAAACATAATATGTTCCTTTTGGAACTTCAGTTTTAGGTAATATAGTTATTGCACGATCAACATTATTTAAATTATCATAATCAACTTTTATATCAAATAGTTTTGTTAATTCCTTACCTTCTATTTTTTTACCATTTATTTCATATACCTTATATTCACCACTAAAAGTTCCACGGATTATGTTTCCGTTGGCATCATAAACAAACTTCGTTACTAGATATCCATACATATCTGGATATTTCGATTTAAACTCCGTAAGTGACATTGTTGCATTGGCAGTTTTAAGTGTTCCATCAACATTATATAGATCATAAACAACATCAATATCGGTTCCTGCTGAATTTGATTTAAATGATTTAATTAACATTTTGTTTTTTGCTCCATCATTATCAGTGTGAAAGAAATTATCATCACTGCTAACAAAATTTCCATTGGAGTCAAATTTATAGCAACTTAGGAAGTTTGAACCCCCACAAGTTGGGAATTTTTCATCAATTTCATATAATGTGGCAAAATCGTTATAAGTCATTTCTTTTGTTTCAAATGCACTTCCGTTTATAGATACGTTAAAATTAACTTTGCCTGTTCCAGCATTATAACTATTTAAACGAATTTGATAAGAATTAACATCATAATATTTAAGTATTTCATTACCACTGCTATCCACTAAAGGGTTACCATCTTGATCTTTTTCAACATCAACGTGATGATCAAAGATTCTTGTAGAAAGTGTACCTTCAGTTCTAGTTTCAACCTTTTTTCCACCCTTAATCAAATATAATCCCAAATAGTATTCATATCTTTTATTTCCTGGTGGTAATGTTGTGGAACTTAGTTTATCGTTGCTATCCAAGTGTTTATCAAATTGACTTGTAAGATAATAATCAGTATTTTGATCATAAATTTCAAATTTTATAGCTTGTTCACTAGAATCTTCAAACGGTAAAATAATTTTATATACGCCTGTATATTTTTCAAGAGTATTGTCATAGTCGATCGTACATTTTATTTCTCCTTTTAATGTACTTGTCGCAGTGTATTGACAAGATAATTTGAAACCATCCTTTTCTCCACATACACCACCTTCACATGTTTTTGTATCATTATTTTTTACGATATATGGTTGGAAGTTTTCAAATTCTTCTTCTCTAACGCCTTCATACGTATATGTTTTTGTTATTATTCCACCAGATAATGCGAAAATAGTTAGATTTTTATTGTTTAAAGTTTTTACTTCTTCCGCCACTAAACAATTCATCTTATAGATCAAATTTCCATCTGCCGTATAACCATAATTAGTTGTAAGCTTTGTGTAGGCATCCGCATATTTTGTTTTGAAAGTTGATACATCTTCTGTTTGACTTACTCCGTTTAGTGAATAAGTTATATTTTTGCCGTTATAGCCAGTAATTACAAGTGAATCACTGTAGTTATATATAACAAGACCATCAGCATTTACTACTACATCATTGATATTTGCACGTTCATATTTAGTTTGAAATTCATTTATGCTTTGAGTATATTTAGTATTATTAACTGAATACGTAACATTTGAGTTTTTTATGGATTCTATGTTTAAAACATAATTTATATCCATCATTTGTCTTACATATCTATGAGATTCTGAACTTTTTTCTACTAATTTTATATTTTTAAGGCCAACAGTAAAACTCGTTTTTTTAGATACTGTTGATGGTTCGAATTCATCATCAGTATGAGTAACTGTTACCTCATATACTCCAGATCGTGGTCGGCTGAATATTCCGGTTTTATTTCTTATATATATTTTTTCCTTATTTTTAGTAATTGTAAACTTAGAATTTGTCACATTAGAATTATTATATTTTATAGTTACATTAAAATCATCAAGATTGTTTGACGAAACTTTGTTATACATTTGGTCTGCTAAGCCTTTTAAATCAAGTTCCCAACAGTTTTCCTCATTTGAATATCCATGTGTGTTGCTTGTTATGCTTGGATCAGTTATTTCAAAGTAGTTATAGTATCCATATACAGTAAAAGATACTGATGTTTTTGATGAAGTGTATCTACTATTTGTTATTGTGGCTTTATACGAACCAACACTTGGATTATCTCCACTTCTTTTTAATTTGATATATAACGTTTTTCCTGTTTTATATTTATCTACAACAGACCAGTTATTCGTATCAACTCCACCATTAGGTCCAGTTATTTTCAATGTGTAGATATTTTCAGCATAATCTGCATTTGATACTTTAATTGTTACACTGTCAATTTTATCTCTATATAGTGTGGTAGAGTTTACCGTGTTTTTAGTCTCTACGGACGCACTTAGTGCTGCAGACGCATACAATGCTGCACCCTTTTGAGTTAGATTGACATTCAAAACCTCACCTATTTTGTTTGGATAAGCTAAAGATAAAGAGTTTTCACTATTGTTGTTAATGCTAACTCCTATAAAATAAACAAATATAAAAGTTATAATTGTAAATAGTTTAACAGCATAACCTTTCATATCATTCACATCCTATACTAAAATTATAACATCTCCTATAATTCATGTAAACCAAAAACACGACAAAAATCGACAATTATATTCATTATTTATTATGTTGCATTTTTATTTTTTTAGTCTTTTTTCCTTGTGATTAAACTAGAATTCATTTATAATTGTTTTAGGGTGGTGTGCTTATGTATTGTAAAAAATGTAATCATTTGCTTGATGAAAGTAAAAAAATTTGCCATCATTGTGGCTATGACAATTCCTTAGAGGAAAATAATAAATTAAAAGAAATGAAAACCGCAAAAAAGAAAACAAATAAGCATTCCATAGTTATTATGATATTATTAATATTTATTGCTGTCACAATCTCTTTAATAATAACTTACACAATAAAAGATATAAAAAAAGAACCTATTCCTAATATGACTAGTTCTACTACTACGGAAGAAATGAAAACAAAAAAGTTTAAATATGATAGTTTAATTATGGAATATCCAGATAACTTTGGAGTTGCTTCTAATGTAATATTTCTTAAAGACAATTCGAGTATAAATATTGAAATTAATAAGATAACATTTGAGGAATACAATAATTACTGCGAATTAAACGAACATTTAACTAGTAAAATAGGAGAAATTGAAAGTATCACTTTTGCAGATGATTCTTATTATGCGCATCTTTTCCAAGTTGATAATAAGTATTATATAATAAAAGTTAACTATATTAACGATACAACAGTGTATACCGAAAATATACAACTAGCAATTTCAAAAATTTTAAACACATTGAAAAAGAAATGAAAAATCATTTCTTTTTTAGTTCATATATATAATCAGCATATTTGCAAACATTTTCCGAATGCGTAACTATAATAACACATTTTCCAGCCTTAGCCTGTTTTTTAAATATTTCCATAATATCTTTTTCAGTTTGAGGATCTAAGTTTCCTGTTGGCTCATCAGCTATTATAATACTCGGATTATAAGAAATACTTCGAGCAATAGAAACTCTTTGTTGCTCTCCTCCTGATAATTTTAATATTCTTCTATTAGCATAACTTTCATCTAATCCTACACTTTTCATAAGTTCTAAGGCTTTCTCGCGTTTTTTAGTTTTCATTCCATTGATATTCATTGATAACATAATGTTTTCAATTGCTGTTAAAGATGGTAAAAGATTATAACTTTGGAATACAATTCCAATATCGGTATTACGATATTTATCCAAATTAGTTTTCTTAAGTTCTTTATCTTTGTAAAGAATACTTCCTTCATAATTGGTTTCAAGTCCACTTATAAGAGATAAGAATGTAGTTTTACCGCTTCCACTTTTTCCTTTAATAACATATAATTTTCCTGTACAAAATTCATAATCAATATTCTTAAGAACATATTCGTCCTTTTTGGCATCTTTATATCTATATGATACATTTTTTAGTTTTAGTATACTCATTATCCTCTCTCCTTTAATATGGTAAGCGGTTTAAATCTATTTATGGATACGATCGCTACAAGAGATGATGTTATCGTTAAAATTATAAGTGAATATAGCATTGATGTTATTACTTTAATATCTACAACAGCTTTTATCGAATCCACTTTAACAATTGATTGATTTGGTTTAAAATCTTGTTTTCCGTGATTACCAAAATTATCATTAACTTTATTGTTAGAGTTTTCTTGTTCAGTAATTTCATTTTCTAATAAGTTATTAGCAACATTTACACTTAATGTAGAACCAATACCTGTTCCAATAACAAATGAACATATAGCAACTATAAATATTTCTAAAACAAATTGAAGAGATACTAGGCTTTTTTTCATACCAATAGTTCTTAATACACCTATTTCATACTTTCTTTCTCTGATGATTAAAGTGTTTATAAGTACAAGAATTGAACCACCAATAATCATTGTTATAATTAAAAAAGTATTTGCAAAGTTTTCTAGATTTTTTATTGATGATAAACTTTCTTCAATTTCTTCTTGATTTGTAGTTATTGTGTAATAATCACTTAAACCTTTTTCGCTTACTTCAGCAGTGAATGCTTCAATAGCATCGCTAGAAGTTAAAATAAATGTTGGTGTAATTGTTGCAGTTAAAGAACTATTTCCATCAAGTATTTTATTTACAACAGTTGAGTTAGTAATTATTGTATTAGCTGAATCGGAAAACATTTTGGTTAAATCATTAGCTGAATCACTTTGCTCTTCATAAATACCAGTTATAGTAAGTTTATAAGTTTTTTTAGAGTTTTTAGGATCAACTATAGTAATTGTATCACCAACATTTAAGCTGTTTATTTCGGCTAGTTCACTTGAAATAACACAAGAATCACTTTCAAAATCTTCCGATATACTTCCTTCAGTAATTTTATATTTTCCATTAATAAATTCACTCATGGACGCATAATCACTGTAACCTATTAAAGAGAAAGCGCCATCTTGAGCTTTTTCATTATAGATTTTTTTGGTTTTTTTAGTTGTTGTTTTTGTTTGTTCATTTGGTGGAGCATTTCCAAATGGTCCGCCATTTTTAAAACTCTTAGTTTCAGTCTTAGTCTCAGTTGTTTCTTTAACAAGCGAATCTGTTGCTTCCGTTAAAGATGCAGCATCTACTCTTAAATTATATGTGTAATAATATGATGAAACGTAGACACTGTTGGCATAATTTTTTATTTCATCAAGCGTTACTGATTCAATATTATTAAAAGCATTTATTTTATCCTCTTGAGAATCGCTTTCATCAAGATGTTCCATAAGTTTATCCCTATTCATGCTAATGTTAGCTTCAACACTATTTTTACTTTCATAAGACTTAACAATATTACTTGCACTCTTTTTAATAGCAAAAGTAATAGATAGAATTGATGCAATAACAATAAATATTAGACCTAGTAATATATTACGCATTTTGTTTCGGCTTATATTTGTAAGCGCATTTTTAAATATATACATTATTTCATCTCCCAAAATAAATATATTAAATTATTTTGAAATATTTATGAAATAAAAAAGAAGTTTGTGTGAAAAACTTCTAAATGTTAATTTAAGCAATTCTAAATGCTGGAGAAATTCCATTTTCACCATCAGCAGATATTCCAGTCCAATAACCAACACTATGAACAAGAAGAAATGCATGATTATAAATCGAATAGGCTGATCGTAGCCACCAATTAAAATTGCTTTTTGCCGCTAATAAATAATTAGTTGTTGTTACACCCAAATTTTTATAATAATCTAATTGTTTTGATGTGCCAGCGGCTGTATCAAATTCCACATATGATGAGTTATTAAAATCACCATATATTTCCTCGCTTGATAGTAAATACAATTTATCTGTTGATGTAAAATTCGTTTCTCCTGCAGTACTACCATGTCCTGATATTACATTTGTATCTGCTATTGCGTTTTGTAAATCACTTGGTAATGCATTTAATATTATACTATTTACATATGTTCTTGCTTCGCTTGCTGGCCAGCCACCTACATTTGTAGCTATTGAGTTCATATTATGTTTTGTTATAACATCAGCAAATTCAACAACAAATCCGCATGCTGTTTCACTTTTTTCTCCATTTGTACATGTACTCATATTTGCAATACGTACTGTATGTACTCCTAAAGAACCTAAATCTACTGCCTTTGTATCACCTACATCATATTTACTTGTATTTCCGTTCTTTACATTTGCTGCTATTGTACTCCAACTATCACTAGCAAAGACATTTTCGCGTTTTCCCAATTCATTTCTCTCTACTGCATTGAATTCTAACTTACATGTATATTCTTCACTTACTTCTTCTGTTGCTGTCTTGTTTAATGTTACTGTTAATGTTCCATTTATTGAACTTTTTGCTTTAACTACTGTTGCATCGTTTTCTAGTTTGTTTTTGATACTTGTATATTTTGCTGTTGTTCCAGTCTTTGGTACACATGTAACTGTCACATTTGCATCATAGTTACTTGAATTATTTGTTACTTCATATGTAAGTATACTTGTTTGATTAAGTGTCTTTAATGCTGATGTTTCAAATGTTATTGTTTTTTTATCTTCTCTTATTACATTTTTATATACATCTTGTCCATCTAGTGTTGCTTTAGTAAATATTACACTAAAATCTTCATTGTTTTCACTTACTTTTGCATTTCCGTTTATTATTAATGTTGTTGATACTGCTGCAAAACCTATAGACATCAAAATAATTGCAATCATTATTGCACTTTTCTTTTTCATAAAACACACACCATTCTTTTATTGCACACTTATTATATTTAAATTATACAATTTATCTGTTGTATAGTAAATATTCTATTTTTAGTATGTGTAAAGTTTTTCTTTATATTAATATACTTAAATAAAAAAAATCTGCAAATGCAGATTTTAATTATTACTATATACATCTCTTGTATATACTCTATCAAGAGAATCCATTAAATTCTCATCAAGTCTATTAACTAGTATAATATCACTCATTTTTTTAAAATCATTTAAATTTTTGATAACTGGACAATCCATAATCATTTCGTCATCAATTGTTGGCTCATAAATAACTACATTTATACCATCATTTTTAATTGATTCAATTATATCTTTGATAGCTGATGTTCTAAAATTATCAGAACCGGCTTTCATTGCTAATCTATAAGCCCCAACTACAAGTGGTTTCTTTTTCTTTATTGAGTCACTTATATATTTTTTTCTTGTATCATTTGATTTTATTATGGCACCTATTAAGTTTTCAGGAATATCTTCATAATTAGCAAGCAATTGCTTAGTATCCTTTGGTAAGCAATAGCCCCCATATCCAAATGATGGATTATTATAATGACTTCCTATTCTTGGATCTAAGCATACACCATCAATTATATCTTTTGTCTTTAATCCTTTTACATCTGCATATGTATCAAGTTCATTAAAAAATGATACTCTTAAAGCTAAATAAGTATTTGCAAATAATTTTACAGCCTCTGCTTCTTTTCCTCCAATGCATAAAACTTGTACATCTTCTTTTAAAGCGGCATCTTTTAAAAGTTCTGCAAAAAGTTTGGCTTTCTTGCTTTTACTTCCAACAATAATCCTTGATGGATATAAATTATCTTCTAAAGCATGACCTTCTCTTAAAAATTCTGGAGAAAATAAAATATTATCTATATTATATTTTTCTTTCATATGATCTATAAAACCAACAGGTATAGTTGACTTTACTACTATTGTTGTATCTTGACTACCAAATTCAATTGTTTTTACAATAATGTCTTCTACTGCTGAAGTATCAAAATAATTTGTTTTATCATCATAGTTTGTTGGAGTACTTATTATAACAAAGTCAGCATTATTTATCGCTTCATGAGCATCTATTGTTGCTTTTAAATTTAAGTCTTTTTCTTTGAAATATTCTTCTATCAATTTATCTTTTATTGGACATTTTCTTTTGTTTATTTTATCCACTTTTTTTTCATCAATATCAAGTGCAACAACTTCATGTTTTTGACTTAATAAAGTTGATAAGGATAGTCCAACATATCCACATCCTGCTACTGCTATTTTCATATCACATCACCTTAACAAAATTATAACATCAAGGTTTTAAAAATAAAAGATTAATTCTCTTTTGGAGTTAAACTCAGTTGTTTACTAGATGATGAAAACACACATAATTTATCACATAGCATGTTTGACAATGTTTCATAGTCATCAGAGTCAATATTTTTTACTCCCATACATTCTAAGAATAATTTTATTGATATAGATAATTGGTTTAAGAAAAATTTTCTTTGCAACCCTTCCATTTTTCTTCTAGTTTCAATATCAGCAATTCTTTCTGATGGAGATACAACTCCATGGTCCGTTGCCATTAAATCTGATAATGTCAGAATTAAATCATATGCTGTATATTCATATTTAGATAAAAAATCACATAAACCATTTTCAATAACTTTTGGACTTACTGGTATCGCTTCTAAATTTTCATTTACTACATATTTATCACTTGGAGCATAGCAAGCAAAAAAGTTTCCATTTAGGAAGGAATGAGTTAAACATCCAATAGATTCTTCAATATATCCTAACTCATAAAGTTTTTCAAATCCCAAAATTATATGTGCTCCACCATGGTTATATTTTCTTCCATAATCATGTAAAAGTCCCATTTTATAAGCTACATTAGGATCAACTTGTATACATGTAGCCATATGTGAACATAGTCTTGCTTCTTGAATAGAATGACTTATCCAACTACTTGTATTAATTCCATATTCATTTATTTTTGTTCCTAAATATCTATATTTATCAATACATTCATTAGCTAATCTAAATATATCTTCTCTTGTTTCTTTAGGAAAATGTTTGTTTTGAAGCATTTCATAACAATTTTCTTTTGTTAAAGCTTTACCATAATATTCAACCATCATATTAATTAAGTTATCAAGTGACTCAGCATCTACTCCTTCAATTAATTGGAAAAAACAGTCAGTATCATCATAAGATGTCTTACTATTTTTTAAAGTATCCATTATATTTTCATATTTTTCCATTATCTTCACTCCCTATTTGCATATTATAACATAGCTATTTACTTTTTGATATATTTAAAATTATTCCAATCATTATTAAACATGTTAGTAAACTAGAGCCGCCATAACTTAAAAACGGTAAAGTTACACCAGTAACAGGAATAAGACCAACAACAACAAGCAAATTTAAAAGAGTTTGTAAAATAAGTTCTAGAATTAAACCAAATGCCAAATATTTTCCAAATAAATCTTTTGTTTCTAAAGAAACATTAACAACATTATAAAATAAAGCTATATAACAAGCGGTTATTATGAGAATTCCTACAAAACCTAACTCTTCTGAAATAATTGCAAAAATGAAGTCCGTTTGGGGTTCTGGTAGATAAAAATGTTTTTGAATAGAATTACCGAGTCCTAAACCAAAAAGCCCACCAGGACCAATTGCATATAAACTTTGAATTATTTGAAAACCACTTCCTAAAGGATCACTCCAAGGATTTAAATATGCAAGTATTCTAGCTACTCGATAAGGGGCAGCAATAATTAACATTACAACTCCAAAAACTCCTAAAAAACCCAGTTTTACAAAAAAAGATATTTTTATTTTTGATGTAAATATTAATGCGATAAGCGATAAAACTAAAATAGCTCCACTTCCAAAATCAGGTTCTAAAAGAATAAGAAGAAAACAAACAACTACTAATAAAAGTATAGGAATAGAATATTCTCTTATATTATCCATATAACTATCAAACTTAGATAAATATTTTGATACAAATATAATCATTGCTAATTTTGCTATTTCACTTGGTTGAATTCCAAATGGACCAATTCCAAACCAACTTCGACTTCCATTTCTTACTATGCCTATTCCTGGTATTAAAACCAAAATAAGCAATATGAAAGAGCAAATTAATATCTTATTAGCATGATGCTTATATAACCTATAATCAGTTTTACTACATATATACATTAAAGCAAAACCGATACTTGCAAAAATCAATTGATGGATCATATATTTATTTGGATTATTGAACTTATAAGCCGCCCATACACTTGAAGATGATGCAACCATTACTACACCAAAAAGAGTTAAAAAAACTGTTACAATTGTTATTATTAAATTTCTTTTCATAATACATTTTATGAAATAAAAAAAGGAGTATTACAACCATACTCCATATATTACTCCAAACATTGCAAGTAAGAATCCTGCTACCCAAAATACTTTAACGATATCAGTCTCACTCCAACCCAACTCTTCAAAATGATGATGAAGAGGTGCTTTTAAAAATACTTTTCTATTAAACTTTCTTATAGCTATTATTTGAATAAAACTTGATAATGTTTCAATTACGAACACTCCACCTATAATAATAAGTGAAAATTCATGATGAGTAAGAATTGCAACACTAGCTAAAGCTCCACCTAAAGCAAGAGATCCAGTATCTCCCATAAATACTCTAGCAGGATGTGTATTAAATAGCAAAAATCCTAAAAGAGAGCCTACTAAAACAAATGAGAAAATTGCCATTGTGTCATAGCCTGGTATCCAATTACTTCCCCATGAGATAACTCCATATGCTAAAAAAGCCATCACAGAAAGTCCACCACATAAGCCATCTAATCCATCAGTTATGTTTACAGCATTCGTTGTTCCTACTAAAACAAATAATATAAATATACCATAAACAAAACCTAGTTCCCATTTTATACCAAGTAATGTTACTTCTAGTGAAGTTGAACCACCATTATATTTATAGATTGAATAGAATACTACAGCTATAAATATTTGACAAATAAGTTTTGTTATTGTAGATAATCCTTTATTGTTATGATATTTTATTTTCAAGAAATCATCGATAAATCCCAATATTGCATAAGCAATAAAGACAAACATAACAATTATGATGTTCGTTGATAGGGTTATGCTTCCTTTAAGATAAAGTATGAGCATAGTAATAATTGGTGGAATTATGAATATCAGTCCACCAAGTGTTGGTGTACCATTTTTCAATTGATGTCGCTTATTTATTAAGTTACTTACAGTTTGACCAGCCTTTAATTTTCTTAATACTGGAATAATCAATAATCCAATAATTATAGATAGAACAAACCCAAGAGTTAGTCCTAATATAGATTTTGCTAAAATTAGCATAAACTCACCACCATTTATATTATTATATAATAAATGCTTTAAAAAAACTAATATTATACACTCCATTTACATATATTGTACCCATTATAACTATATTAATTATATGTAAAAAAAAGAAAATATTTAACTACATATTTCCTTTTTTTAAACCTTTTATAACATTAGTAACATTAATTTTTTGTACTATTTCTTCTAAGCTATTTTTATTTGGATTATAACTTATACTCTTATCAGTTTCATTATCATAATAAACAAACATAACGTTTTTTAAACTTGCTAATGATATAGAGTCTTTTATCATTCCTTTTAAAATAACTTTTACATTACTACAATTAAATGAGGTATTATTAGTTAAAGCAATCCCACTTAATGTCAACTTGCTTTCCTTTACACCAAAAAAGTTGATATCTCCAAGTTCAATAATATTTGAATTACCACTTAAAATAGTTACGTCTTCTATTCCTTGTATATTTAGATTTAGTTTATTTGTCAAAAGTGATGTTTCATCTAAAAGAATACAAAGACTATCAACATCAGGTTGATAATTATTGATATAGTTAATAATATTATCATTTCCAAATAAGCCTAAACGTTTAATGTTTTCTAGATCTATTTTGTTTAAATCTAAGTTAGTTGATAATTCTTTAGAAAAACAACACAAATGATTGACAGAAGTATATTCTAATAAATCATTTAATAATGTGTAAAATCTATCAGGCATGTTACTAAAATCATAACCTGCTATTGAACTAACTTCAAGGCTACCTATATTTTCACTATAATCACAAATAACTCCATAGTTTTGAAGTTCTGTTATTAAATAATTAACATTACTTTCATTTAATATCTTATCTATATTAGATATACCTCCTAAAGTGGAGTAATTTTCATGTTTTACGTTTTCTTTTTCTTCAGGAGCACAAGAAGTAAGACAAGCGCCACTTCCTGATAAGGCAATAGTTAAAATTGCGCTCATTAATTTTATATTTGCTTTTTTCATATTGATTTCCTTTCAAAGAACAAAATACAAGGATTAATTTTCATTAATCCCTACTTTTTTAGTAATTTATTTTCCTTTTCTTCTTGTTCTTCTTCTTTTTCTTCTTCTTTATAAATTATATCAAGTGCTTTTTCATCATTACAGAATCCTAAACCCCTAATAATTATTAATGCTATTGTAGAAAACGCTAATCCGGAAGCTAAAGCAAATAATACATTTTTAGCCGTTTGTCCAGTTTTGGGAATAGGTTTTGGTTCTTCAGGTTTGCTTGGTGTTTCTGGTTTTGGCGTATCTGGTGTTGGTGTTTCAGGAGTTGGTGTTTCGGGTGTTGGTGTAGTTAATCCTTTTCTCTCTGCTTCTGTTTGTACATAGTCTGGAATTTCTAGCCCCGCATTTGGTTCAGATTTTGGATTCCAATTTGACGCATCAATTGTTATTTGTTTAGTTGGTGCAGGTGCTGGTGTTTCTGGTGTTGGTGTTGCTATAGAATTATCAGGTTGATAACTATTGATATCTTCTTCATGATGATCATCTTTATCATTTTCCCACAATACTTCTTCTTCAGCATGTACAACTACAGGTGAAGTACATACAATCGAAGTTGCTAATCCAACTGTTGCTCCAAATAATTTTAATTTTCTAATAACTTTTTCCATTTTTATCTCTCCCTTTAAATTATTAATTCAATGTTTTTTCCATTGTTTCTTCTATTTGATAAATGTTTGTATATTGTTTTTCTAATTTTAAATAAACGATACATCTAGCATTTTCTTTTTCATATGTACAAGTTACCAATGCAAGTAATTTGTCATCAGTAGTTACTGGTGTATCAGTTTGAATGACTGAATTTGCTAACATGTTATCTAAATAATTTTGATATTCTTCTTTTTTATCAAAGTTATTTTCAAAAACGTTTTCATCGCTTCCACCATCAACTACCGTACAGGCAACTACGCTTGCTTTGTAAGCATATCCATCCGGAGTATAAATTATGCCATATTCATGATTCTTATAAAAATTTTCGTCTTTATAATTACAAATTCCAGCAAGCATCCTTCCGCCTTTCATGTGATGTCCATACACGAATGTTATATCATCAAGTGAATCGCTAGATAAAGCTTGATTTCGACAGTCTATAAATAATGTTCCTGAATTACTATCTTTTTTTTCAATATTATGATGTAAGTAAAATTCATTATCGATAGACTTAACTATTGGAAGATCAATCTTTGTTCCATCAATTATAATCCATGCATCAGAGTCAGGATTGATTTGCTTTAATTCATCAAAATCAATTCTTTCGAATTCATACCCTTGATCCAATAATTCTGAGCTGATATTTATTTTTTCTTCTGGTTCAATAACAGTTGTTTCTTCAACAATATTATCTTGACGTTTTTGTTCGTCTTTTCTATCATCTATTATAATCGGATGTTCAGGAAGCAAAACTTCTTTTTTAACATCTTCTACAACTTTTGCATCTTTTATATCACTTCCAATATCACTTAATGCATATCCACCAGATAATGCAACTATTAGAATATAAGGTGTGATAGAAAGACCAAACTTGACTCGTCTTTTAGTACGACCTTCCATTTTTTTACCCCCCTCTTTTTATTCTTTAAAGTTTTTACCCCTTTAAAAACTTTATGCGCTATATAATAGCAAATTATCTCTAAATAGTCAAATTACATCGACGTTTGAATGTTTATGTTATAGTTACATGTGACTTCTTTAGTCGGATAAATATCTTTAGTATAGTTAGATACAACATAGATATATACAGTTTCATTTTTTTCTAGCCTAATACTTTCACTTTTATTCTTTTTGTCCTTAGAGAATAAAACTTTAATTTGAAGATTACTTTTAACCAGTTCCTCATCATCTTCTTTATTATCTCCATATCCAGCACATTTTATTTTTATACTGGATTGATTTAAATAAATTGGATAACTAAACTCATTTTTATAAGTAATAGTCCCTTCTTTATTATCCGAAGAATTACCCAACATTTGATCAGGTATATCATAGGCTATATTTGTTTCTTCATTATTATTAGCATAACGACTATAAGATTTTCCATCAATATATCTATTTGTAAACAACATTACTATCAGTAGTGATAGAATAACCCCTACACTTCTACCAACTTTCATAATCCAAATCCCCCTTGAATTGCTGTATATACTAACACTTTAACAGCATTTTGTCAAATTTATCGGGCAAAAAAAACTAGTGAAATAAATTCACTAGTCAATACTAATATGTTTAATTTCATCTTTTTTGTCTTCTTCTTTTGGAACGCTTATTGTTAAGATTCCATCTTTGAAAGAAGCTTTGATTGATGATTCATCTATATCGCCAACATAGAAATCTCTTGTGCATTCGCTTACAGATCTTTCACGACGAATATATTTTTTATCTTCGTTTTCTTCAACTACATTTTTTGCTGATACTTTTAAGTATCCATCCTTATAGTCTAGATTAATATTTTCTTTTTTAAATCCAGGCAAGTCCATTTCGATATTATAAAGTCCATCCTTTTCATAAATATCGCATTTCATCATTTTATCTAATTTTTTTGGAGTATCTAAATCATCAAAGAAATTATCGAAGAATAATTTACTTGGTAACATACTCACACTTCCTTTCTTTTACAATTATAACTATACTACTTTAATTAGCACTTGTCAATACTAAGTGCCAATTATTTTATATTTTATGTAAATTTTATTGATTTATACGTTTTTAACCTAACATTAGTTTTATTTTTTCTCCATGCTTAACAAACTCACCCTCTTTTGGAGACTGATATATAACTTTATCTCCAGTTCCAGAATATTCGATTTGATAGTTAATACCAATAGCTGCTCTTGCTTCTTTTTTAGTCATCCCAATAACATTTGGTACTTCGTAATATTTAATATCCCAAAGTTCATATTCCCTTTCAATATCACTTTTGCTTTTTTTTATATCTAAAGCATTAGCACTTGCTTCGAGTACTCTTTTAGCAATTGGTGCGGCAACTGTTCCTCCATATTGAACAACACCTTTAGGATTATCTACAGCAACATAAACAACTACTTCAGGATCATTTGCTGGCATAAATCCTATAAAAGATAAGATATAATTACCATCCATATATCTTCCATCTTTAACTTTTTGAGCTGTTCCTGTTTTTCCCCCTACTCGATAACCATTAAGATAAGCATTTCTACCGGTTCCTTTAGCAACAACACTTTCTAAGGCATATCTTACAAGTTTAGATGTTTCTTCAGAGATAACATCTCTTTTTAATTTTGGTTTATTTACTAAAACAGTATCTAAAGTATTGGCATTAGATATTGATGAAACCAAATAAGGAGTATATAAATGTCCTCCGTTAACCGCAGCGGATACTCCCATAACCTGTTGAATTGGTGTTACTGATACACCTTGACCAAAAGCTGTGGTGGCTGTTTCTACTGGTCCCATTTTATCAACATCAAAAAGAATTCCATTTTCTTCTCCAGATAGATCTATTCCTGTTTTTTCTCCAAAGCCAAACTTTTTAACATAGTCCATAAGCCTTTCTTTTCCAAGTCTTTCACCCATTACAACAAAACCTGGATTGCTTGGTGTTACTATCGGAACATAAAAGAGCATTTTTTCCTTTATTTTCAAGACTTCCACAATCAATTTCAATGTTCCTGTACTGACTGTTTTGAATCTCTGTGTCAGTACAAGAACATTTTTTTGGATAAAAATTTGATAACTCAAGTTTTTTTCTTTTGTTATCAATTTCTAATTCTCTGTATATTGTATCTGCATTAAAATTGAAATAAATAATTAGTCTTACATGTTTTCTATCACCATTTATTTTTTCAACTTCTACTCTTTCAACCAATATTCTCATTAAATTAGGTAGTTGACTTTGTAAATCAACTTTTGAAGTAAGAGTATTTCTAACTTCTGTTATTTTTCCCTTTAATTTTGTAAGTTCTGCATCAGGATTATTAAGTCTATCAATTTTTGCCTTTAAGGAATTAATTTCATTGTTAAACTTGTCATTTCTTTTCTTAAACTCTAAATCATCAATCAATCCTTTAATACTCAAATCTAATAATTTATCCTTTTGCTTTTCTATTTTTATAATTTGATTGTTTATACTTCCAATATCATCAAAACTCTTATTACTGCTTATAATATTCTCGTATTCATTTATTACTTGATTTAAATATTCTTTTTTATTATCTATAAAATTACTAAATATTTGTACAAAAATCTTATCTAGATAATCTTCCCTTAAGATTGGTGAAGCACAAGCACCAACACCTTCAGTCTTATATTTCTTACAAGACCATGTAGGATTATTTGCTCTATTACTTCCACCAGCTCTTATAAATACATTACCACAATCCTTACAATATAATAAACAGCTATATTTTGCAGTTTCTAAAGATTTTTCAGAATTTAGAATGTGTCTTGCTGGTGATTTTTTTCTCATCTCATGAAGTTCATTTGCTTTATTCCATAACTCTTCAGATACAATTGCTGGAACTCTATCATCATGCTCAATTATTTGTCTTTCTTTTGGAACTTTTTTCTTTTTATGTGTTTTATAATTTTCAACCTCAGTTAACCGAGCAGTATAATATCCTTTATATCTAGGATTAGTTAAAAACTTTGCCATTGTTGTTTGTGAATAAGGTTCACCTTTTGAGTTTAAATATCCCATTTTGGCAAGATCTTGTCCTATCTTTTTAAGACCAACTTTTCCAGATGCATAAGTTTCAAAAAGATATGTAATTATTGGTGCTTCTGCTGGATTAATTTCATATCTTCCATCTTTTTTGAAATATCCAGTTAAATTACCACCAATAAGTTTTCTATCTTTAATCATTCTATTAACACCAAATTTAACTCTTTCTGATAGTTTTCTAACTTCATCTTGAGCCAAACTTGACATTATTGTAAGTCTAAACTCTGAATCTTCTTGAATTGTATTAAGATTATCAGATAGAAAATATACAATAACTCCATGCTTTAATAAATACTCTGTATATTTTATACTATCAACAGTATTTCTTGAGAATCTTGATATTTCTTTTGTAACCACCATATCTATTTTTCCTAGAGTAGCATCTTCAATCATTTTTAGGAATCTATCTCTATTTTTTACAGCAGTTCCACTAATTCCTTCATCTATATAACCACCACAAAATACCCAGTTTTTATTTTCCGTTATCATTTCTTCAAAATAGTTTTGTTGGTTCTCCAAACTATTTAATTGATCGTCCTTATCTGTTGAAACACGAGCATAATATACTACTCTAAGTGGCATATCATAAATCGTTTTTCCTTTTCTTAAATCTTCTCTTGCTTTTTTTATATCCATTATTTACTCACTCTCCTCCCATGTTCTTAAAAAGCAAGATAACTAGGATGATGACATGCTACCATGATTTTTTCCTATTGTCAAACCATCATTAATCTTGTCTTTATATTCATTTTTTATTTTTTTCATTCTTCCAAGTATTGATTGCTCCATTAAACTAAAAACTTTTAAATCAATCACTTTACTCTCATATAATTCTCTATTTAAAATTAGTCGCCATTCTAATAATTTATATTCTAAAGGCAAATGTTTGGTACTACACTTTATTTCAATTTCATCTGTGTTATACATGTTATACCATCCTCATCAAACTATATGAGATAAAGATATAAATAATACTAAATAAAAAAGCGACATTATTTACTCTTTTCATTACCTAGTTCTTGTTCTTGGTTGAATGTGCTTTTTAAATGAATTTCAATAACATTTTTACCATTATCATTATTACTTATTTCAATATGATATATTTTATTATCTAATTGGCCTTTTATTAAAGACTTCTCCATTTCACCGATGTCTTTATTTAAACTAACAACAGAAAATGTTCTATTATTTTTAGTTTTATATTCAAAATTAATAATGTTATCTTTTATAATGTCTTTAATTTGTTCTATTGCTTTTAAGAGTTCTTGTTCTTCTGCTTCTCTTTGTTCCTTGTAAAAATCTTTTGCACTCATATTTAATTCATCATCAACTTTTTTAAATCTACCACCTATTGGTGATTTAATTTGTTCTACTGTGAAATATGTATTATCTAGTTGCTTTAATGAATTAACTTTTCTTTCAATTTCACCTTTTTCATAACAAGAGAACTTATTATACATAACAGTATCTCTAAAGATTGGATAACCTATTATAGGAAATATTATAGTTTTATAATGAAGTTGTTTCACTTCATCTGGTGTAAGTAAATCTCTTGCCATTAAAGAAGTCGATTTATTACCATTGTAATCTAATAAACTAAGTGATTGACTTATAGAACTACTTGATATTGTTGTCTTACCTAATCTTTTAGATATTTGTTCTGCAGTATCTTGTGTATTTGTTTTTAAATAAATAAGTCCACAGTTATCAAGTATTATTTGTGCTACTTCTTTACCATACACATTATCAAGTTGTGAGAATGATTGAATAAAGAAATGGAATCTCATTCCTCTACTTCTTGCAACTGATACTAATGCTTCAATATCTGCAAGTGGTGGACAGTTTGCAAACTCATCAAGTAACCAATCAATTTGAACTGGTAACTTTTTATTTTCTTTACTATTAGCAAGTTTTACTAACTCTTTATATAATAGTCCTACAATAATTGTAACTAATGTGAAATACACTTTATCTTCATCTGGTACTATTATAAATAATGCTGTTGCTTCCCTACCCAACAAATCAAAATCAAAGTTAGAATCAGATGTTACATTTGCTACATTGACATCATCAAATAAAGACATCTTTTCACCAAAAACTGCTGTAATCGATTTATAGGTATTATCACTTGCATTAAGTATTGATGTTAAAGAATCTTTACTTTTACTTCCGTAATCTTTCCTATCAATATAAGTCTTAAACTTATTAAAGTTTTTTTCTTGCATTGAACTATTTTGAAACTTACGAATAGATGTCATAGTAATTTGATTTCTCTTTATAGTATTCTTCTTATATTCTTCTAAAAAGAATCCTATCAAACCCTCTAATAAGTTTCTTGCACTATTATTCCAGAATGGATCTTTTTGCTGAGTTTTCTCCTGCATTATCATAGTAGCAAGTGAAGTTATTAATCTATTTGTTTCAGCTAGTGAGGTCATTGCTAAATTATTAAATTTAACTTTATCCTTTTTACTTACAATTGACTTTTTTTCGTAATCAATATACTTTTCATACTCTTTGATAATTGGCTCTAATATATTAAAATGATTAGACATTTCTGGATGTCTAAAATCAAGTGTTAAAACATTATATCCATTGTCTTTAAACATTTTAGAAGTAGTATTAAATATTTCACCTTTTGGATCAGTTATAAATACACTTCTTTTATTCTTTGCAGTAGCAACAAATGAACACATAGGAATAACAGCAGTAACTGATTTACCACTACCAGTTGATCCCAAATAAGTGTAATGTGGTGTTTCTCTATCAAACCAAACATACTTATAATCTTTACTAAACCATATAGGTACACCAGATTCTTTAATATTACTTATTTTTTCTTTTTTAAAATTTTTCTTAATCTCATTAAAATTTGAGAATCTTGCCGATCCATATTCATTATTATTTTTTACTTTATGTTTTGATATAGCTGGTTCTATAAACATAAAACCTACCATAAACAAAAGCAAAAGAGCTAATACAATGATTAGCTCTAAAGACATATATCCTCATCAATAAGTTCTTCAATATTATAAATATCATAATTGCATATCATTTCATCAACCTGATCTTCAATATCTAAAACTATTTCATCTAAACTTCTATTATTATAAAATTTTACTTTATCCTTATTAGAATTTTCTAATGCTGTCCTTAAACTTCCAAGTATATTTCCTTTTATGGCACTATATAAATTATTTATTTCTAAATTATCTAATTCATTATTTATTTCATCTAATGTCATATTCTTTATCCACCTCTTTTTCTTTTTCAACTTTTAATAGTTCCTGCGATTTATTTAAAGAATCATTAAATAGTTTTATCTCATTATCTAATAAATCACTATCATCAATTTTATATTTTGAATAATCATAATTACTTTTTCTTAAATACTCTAAAAAATCATTAAGAATAAGTGACTCATCTTTTAATATTTTATTTTCTAAAAAATTATAATATTTTTTTATTTTTTTATAATGTCTAGTATTCTCATTAAAGAATAAATTGTTATATTTATAATTTTTATATTCATTAAGTGGAACAGGTGAAGATATAAATCTATCTCCTGCCCAAGAGCCAACACACTTTTTGTTTTGAAAATAATAATCTCCTCCACCTTGTTCGTTACCACACCCAGTTAATAGTGCAAATGAATTTATTTTACAAGAGCCTATTTTCTTAGTATTTTTATCTATCCAAAAGTTTTGTATAGGTTGTTTGAACAAATCAACATATTCTTTCTTATCTAAATTATAAACATATCTAATGTTGTTATTGTTTTTACTCACAACATTTTTAAATCCTTCAGCATAACTATATATAGTATGATTTATTCCTAATTCTTTACTTAATTTTTCAATTATATTAGCAGTATTGCTACTATCTGTTGATTCAGCATAATCACCAACATGAATAACTCTATCACCTTTCCATTCGTTACTTAATAGCCTTAAAATATCATTACAATAATCATTATTCACATAAGAATGTTCCATCAATTTATATCCTTGTCTGTTCCTATCACAGATTTCTTTTTTATCTATATTTACAAACTTATAATATTGTCCCATCTTGTACCTCTTTTTCTTTCTTTTTACTCAGTTCTAGTTCTAACTCTCTTTGTTCAAGCGAAACAATAAAATGATTAGAGTTATATCCTCCATTTTGGTATAACATAAATTCGTTTTCTTTTTCTTCAATCATCCATCGACCATCATAGTCTGGATTATTTAAATCTATATCATTATCATATTTAATAGCAAATAAATCTTTAAAATCCAAATCATTTTCACGAGAACTATTTCTAATTAGCTTTCTAATAAGTTCTTCAGGTTTAATTGTAGGATGATTCCATTTTCTTTTATCCTTAATATTTATTGGATAATAAAAAACTGTTTTAGCATCCTCATAATTTTGAGGTGAACAATATCCACCTTTACGAAAATATAAACAGTATTCTTTATCACTTAAATATTTGTTATTAAATAATGGTAAAGCATTAGTTTTATTCCAAATGATAATATCCATTTTACATTTTCTATCTAACACAAAATATTCTATATAAAATGGAATTTGCTCACCATTACAAAATATATAAATATTTATTCTTTTTAAAACTCTAATTATTTCTTCAAGAATATTATAGTCATATCCTCCAGTTAAATTTGATTTATATAATTCATCGTTATAACTATTAATACTTCTAGCTAAATCAGAATCATATTTAACATTATGGTTATTTATTTGATATGGTGGATCTATAATAACCAAATCTATAAAATTATCAGGTATTTTTTTAATACCAATCATACAATCTTCATTATAGATTTTATTAAGCATTTAATATTCCTTTTTTTCTATAATAAGATGCAAATCTATACTTAAGCATTTCATTATAATCTAAATTTAAAACTTTACTTAAACGAAACAAAAAGACACTACTAGGTGCCTTAATCTTTCCAAGTTCAATTTTATCTAATTCTGATGCTGATATATTAGTTAGTTTTGATAATTCTTCAAGTGTTAAATTATTTTTTAATCTTTCATTTCTTAATATCATTCCCAGTATTAATATAAGCATTCCTTCTTTCTTCCTCTCTAGTACATTTACTAGCTATTTTTATTGCACAAAATAAAAAAAGTGATAGTCCACAAACTAACACTATAAATATTATAAAAATTAACCATTTCCAAACTGGCATTTTATATCACCTCTTTCTTCAAAATAAAAAGACTAGTTATATTTCAAACTAATCTCACCAATAAATTGTAATTTATAATTCCTTTGTTATTATTTATTCAACATTTTTAAGTGATTCTATCATATTTATCTTTTTTAGATTATAATGTGTAACTATATTTACGATAATAGTAAAAAATATAGTCATCAAAGCAGATATAACATAACTTAATATATCAACGTGCCTAATAAACATTATATAATCTGGCTCACAAGTAGATATAATGAAATGACTTAAATATGACCCAAACAATAAACCTATAGCAATTCCAATAATAGTTAATAAAACATTTTCCCTCGTAATATATCTATCTACCTCATTATGATAAAACCCTAATACTTTTAAAGTTGCAATTTCCCTTTTTCTTTCACTAATATTGATATTCGATAAATTATATAAAACGACAAAGGCTAGTAATGCTGCAGCGATAATTAAAATTGCTACAATAGAATCAATAGAGCCTAGCATACTATTGATATTTTCTTTTATATCTTCATTATTTACAATAGAAGTTATTTCATTTTTACTAATATACTTTTCATCAAATTGATTGCTATCATGTTCATTTAAATTATCAAAATCTATTAGAAAAGAATTTATTTTATAATTTTTAAATGTATTTTCATAAGTATTTTTATTGATATATAAATACTGGTTAATATAGTTTTTTATAATATGTTCTACAATAAGTTCATATTTATTATTTTCATCATCAAATAGTATAAGTTTATCTCCTAGATCTATATTTAAAAGAGTTGCAGTCTTTTCGCTAATAATTACCGAATTGTCGCTAGGAATTAAATTTGTATTATCCTTATCTTTTACACTATCTAATGTTATTACATCTCTTAATTCTTCATTATTATTTGCAACAATCATTGTCACTTCCTCAGTATTACCTTTATATCCAACTGTGATATTATCAATGTTAGTTTCTACTATTTTACGAATAGATTTTTCGTTTTTTATTTCTTGTTTTACCACATCATAATTCGTATTTTCTTTTAACATCACAATTTTTTCATAATTAAAAATATGTTCAAACTGATAATTTGTAACATCTTTTAAGGAATCTTTCAACCCAAATCCTGCTAATATTAAAGCAGTACATCCGGCAATTCCAAATAGTGTTGTAATTACTCGGCTTTTATATCTAAATATGTTTCTAACGGTTATTTTATTAGAAAAATTTAATCTTTTCCAAATAAACGGAATATACTCTAAAAGTATTTTCTTACCACTCTTTGGAGATTTAGGTCGCATTAAATTAGCAGGTACATTTTTTAGATTCTTTATGCATATAAATATTGCTGTACCACAAATACAAAAAACACATATTAAAAGACCAATAAAATTAAAAAGATTATTTGATTCATATATAAATTTTGGTATAAAAAATAATTTTTTATAAATATTCCAAATAACATAAGGGATTAAAACAGACCCTATCAATATCCCTAAAATACCACCAGTAATGGTCGCCAATAGTGAAAATACAATATATTTAGATGTTATATGAAAATTATTAAAGCCTAATGACTTTAAAGTTCCATTTTCAGTTCGATCTTCTTCAATCATTCTCATCATAGAAATAAGACTAACTAAAATGGCTACACAAAAGAATATAATCGGAAATACATTACCTAATTTGTTTAGATTATCACTAGCAATCACAAGGTCTTTATAAGAATCATTATCATTTCTATCAAATATGTACCATTTTGGCTTAATAAAATTACTCTCATCTAACTGTATTCCATATTGATTTGCTTCTAATATTTTTTCACCATAAAGTTCGCTATACCTAACATCTTGTCTTTCTTCTTTCATATTCTCTACAGAATCAATTACTTTACTAATAGTATCCAAATACTCATCACTATTTGTTACCATTTTTTTTGCTTGTTTTACTGTAATATAGATATTGGTAAATGCTTCTTCTTTGACTACTTCTTCATTTGCATAAGCATAATAATTAACTTTGCCATTTCCAAGGGTAGTTGTAGGTCTTTCAGTTGAAAAATATATTGGACTAATAACTGTACCAACAATTTTCTTTTTCTCATTCATAATTGTAATGGTATCATTTATTTTTAAATTGTTTTCTTCTAAAAGCAATTTATCAACAACAATTTCACTATTGTTACTAGGAAGTTTTCCATCACTCAAATAAACTTTGTTAATATTATTATTAAGTCCTATAATTCTTAAAACAAACTCCTTATTATCAAGTTCTAAATAGGTATCTTTGGTGTAAGTTCCTATTACTTCTTTTACATCATTTATTTTTTTTAATTCTTCTATATCATTATTAGTTAATCCTAAATTAGAAATAATTTCGATATCATAAACATTATTTTCGTCATAATAATTGTCTAATGTTTTTAACATATCAGGTCCACAAGACTGAATCCCCGTAAAAAAACCTACTCCTAAAAAAGCCATACAAAACAAGGAAAGAAACCTTTTATTATTATCTTTTATTTTCTTAAAAATATGTTTTAATAGCTTATTTTTCATCTTACCACTCAACATCCTCCACTCTTTTAGGATTTTTGTTTATGATAATTTCATTTACGCCACCATTTTTAAACTTAATTATTTTATCAGCAATCAAAGAAATAGCAGCATTATGTGTTATAATGATTACTGTCATTTTTTCCTTTCGGCAAGTATCTTCTAATAGTTTTAAAATTTGTTTTCCAGTTTTATAATCTAAAGCACCTGTTGGCTCATCACATAAAAGTAATTTAGGATTTTTAGCGATTGCTCGCGCTATAGCGACTCTTTGTTGTTCTCCCCCAGATAATTGAGCAGGAAAATTGTCCTTTCTTTTTCCTAATCCCACCTTATTTAAAATAGTGATAGGATCTAAATAATCTTTGCATAATTGAACTGCAAGTTCCACATTTTCTAATACTGTCATATTTTGAATAAGATTATAAAATTGAAAGACAAAACCTATATCATTTCTTCTATATTTAATGAGTTCTTTTTCTTTTAACTTATCTATTCTAACTCCATCAACTATAACTTTACCACCAGTTAATGTATCCATTCCTCCTAAAATATTAAGACAAGTTGTTTTCCCTGCACCACTTGGACCTAATATACAAACTAATTCTCCTTTTTCAATTTCAAATGAAGTATCCTTTAATGCTTTTATTTCTACTTCTCCCATTTGATAAATTTTATCTACTTTTTTAAATTCTATATAAGCCATAATTACATCTCCAATCTATTTAACAAATTACTATTTGTCTAACTAATCAATAAATTATAATTATTTGTAAAATCTTAATACTTGATATTGATAATAATCACTGCTATCTAAATAACCAACAGAGATACCTTTTCCGTTATATGCTGTTTTACCAGTAGTCGATTTAGTTTTTGCTTCATCTAATAATGTATTAATTTCAGTTTCCGTTGCCTCATTATAATTTGCTTTTATTAAATGTTTAGCATATGTAAGTGCAGCATCACCATACTTACTAGCTTTATCTACATAAATGAGCATATAGTCTACAATGTCAGTTGCTTTATCTCCTGTATATTTTTCTGGAACAATTACTAATGAAACTCCATCAAGTAATCCATACCAGTACTGATTATTATGTTCAGTTAAATAATCAGTTGATGCTGGATTTAAAGAAGAACCATCATTATCCATTACTTCAGTATTAAATTTTGCAACTAAAGCATCAGTTGTTTCTTTTTCAACGGAACCATATTTTTCTTGACTTTCTTGTAAATCTTTTTTAGCATCCTCTACACTAGACTTGCCACATCCTGTTAATCCTAAAGCCATAACCCCACATAGTAAAATAGCAAATAATGTCTTTCTCATAATCCATCCTTCATTTCAACAAATTACTATTTGTCTTTCTATTAATATTATAACATGAAAAAAGCAAATCTTTCTATAGATCTGCTTGATAAAATTGTAATTTGTAATTATTCACAAGTTCCATTATTATTTTTAAAATAATTTTCTATATTTATCATTGAATTGTTAATATTGTTAAAATCTACAATCTCATTTATTTCATTTGACATTTTTTTAGAACAATTATTACATTTAAAATAATTGTTTGTTCCAAATTCTATTTGATACTTTTTATTATCAATAGAACATATTGTTGTCGCACTACTTTCCACATTAGCATTATCTTTTTTAGCAACTGTATAAGTTCCTAGTCCAATCACTGCAATTATCATAAATATAATATATCCAATGAATACAAATCCTATTACTTTTAATATTTTGATTATTATTCCTGCTAGTCGTTCTGTATTACTTATTTTGTTCATTAAAAACTCCTTTGAATCATTATCCAAGATTTCATCAACACTAACATTAAATGCTTTTGACATTTTTTTTAATTGCTCTGGATTAGGTGTTGTTTCACCTAATTCCCAATTAGAAATAGTTTGTCTTGTAACATCTACTTTTTCACCTAATTGTTCTTGCGAAAGTCCATTTTTCTTTCTTAATTGTAAAATTTTATCTCCTAAATTCATTCTTTTTCTCCTTTCACAAAAATTATATACTATTAGCATTTAACATATCTACATAAGTTTTTTGGAAGTTTGTCAAAGAGTTTTAACATTTCATCAAATTACTATTTTTCTAACTAATTACTAAATTGTAATTTAGCGAATAGTATGTGCTGTAATTATCGTATAACTATATGAGTTAATAGTTATCTTTATATTATCTATTTCACAATACCAATTCTTACCTTGCTTATAGATATTACAATTCTTGTCTAAAACTTTATTTTTACAATGTTCAACTACATCATTTGTATCTATTTTAAGATTTTTCTTAATTCTATCAATACCCATTTCAGTAGTATGAACTTTATCTATATTTGATAACAATACTTCTTTATCCATATACTATCAACTCCTTAAATTGTAATTTATCTTTCTCTTTCTTTATTTTTATCAGCATTTGCTCTTCTTTTTATTCTTAATATTAAACTATCAGGACTTTTCTTTTCTTCAGTATTTTTGTCTGCATTAGCTCTTGATTTTATTCTTGATATCAAATTATTTGTATTTTCTTTTTTATTCTTTTCCATATAATTAATCTCCCTATAAATTACTATTTTTTGCTTTGTTTACACCATATATTATATCATGAAAAAAGCAAATCATTTTAACGGCTTTCTCAACAAATTATAATTTTCTATTTATCTAATTTTATTATATCGTTTACATCATTGGAGCAAATAATCTTAAAATAGCTTGCCATAGTCCTTTAAATAAACCATTTTTTGCTTCTTTTTCATCTACTTTATGTGATTCTTTAAAGGAATCCTCAAAATCTTTTTTGATATCTTTTATTACATTTGTATCCTTCATATAAATACCACATTCAAAATGTAAATATAAACTTCTATAATCTAAGTTTATTGTTCCTACAGTTGCTATTTCATCATCGGATAAAAATACTTTGCTATGTACAAAACCATTCGTATAAGTATAAATTTTTACTCCGCCTTTAATTAATGTATAAAAATAAGAAGAGGTTAAATCATATACAATTTTTTTATCGGGTATTCCAGGAACAACAATTCTGACATCTACTCCTCTTCTTGCAGCTAAGATTAAACTATTTATCATATCTGTATCAATAATTAAATAAGGTGTATAAATATAAACATACTTTTTCGCTTGATTGATAATATTTAGATAAATATCTTCGCCGGTTATAGCATCATCTAATGGACTTTCCCCATAAGGTACAACGAAACCATTTTCCTTATACTTTTCAGTAAAATTATATTTGTATTTATTATAATCATTATCTTCTTTTTTAAATGAATTCCACATTTCTAGAAACATAACAGTAAAATTCCAAACAGCTTCACCTTTTATCCTAATTCCATTATCTTTCCATACTCCTAATTTACTATTTATATTTATATATTCATCTGAAATATTAATTCCACCAGAAAAAGCAGTATGTCCATCAATTATCATTATTTTTCTATGATCTCTATTATTCATAATAATACCTGCAAATGGCGATAATTTATTAAATTGCATACATTTTATTCCATATTTTCCCAGTAACTTTGGATAATTACTAGGTAGCATAGCAAAAGAACCCATATCATCATATAAAACTCTTACATCTAGTCCTGAATTTGCTTTTTCTTTTAATATATCTAAAATTTCTTGCCACATAGTACCATTATTAATAATGAAATATTCTATAAAAATAAATTTTTTGGCTTTTTTTAGTTCTTCTAACATAACAGGATAAACGTCATCACCAAGAGAATAATAGTTTATCTCATTGTTTTTCGTTACAGGAAATCCTGCAAATTCACTTATATATTTTAATTGTCCTAAATTTTTAGTATCAATTTCTTTTTTTATAAATTCATCTTGTATTAAGTATTTTTGACCATTTTCTATATTTTCATTAATATTCTTTAAAACTTTACTTCTTTTCATATTATTACTAAGTATGATATATAGAAGTGTTCCAATTAATGGAAAAAGCATAATCAGTAATATCCATATTAAATCGCTACTTAATCTTTTACTATACTTGATAATCATTAAAACAATTATAATACTAAGTAAACCATAAACTACTTGAATAATACTTATAAATTCTCCAAATTTTAAATATATAAATAATGTTAATAGAATTTGTATTAATAAACCTATTGCTACAACAATTCCTCTTTTTACTGCCATCCACATATTTTTTCTCCTCATACTAATTCATTTTTATATGTAATACTTTTATCTTCTTTATAAATAAACATTAATTTTGAGTTCTTATCTGTTCTTCCTTTATCAAAGGATAACGAATAAGTACATTACTATCTAAATTTTCTTTGTGCATATCAACTGCTGTTATTTGATGATTATCATATGTTGTATAATAATAAATTCCCTTATTTACATTACAGCAAGATGTATAAATTGTTATTTCAAATTTATCATCACCTAAATCACAGCATCCTCTTTGTTGATCAACGCTACCTAAAATGTGAAAAAATTGACTAACACTTGATTTTTCATCTTCTTTAGAAAAAGAATTTAATTTAGTATACGCTACTCTTATGAATCTTGATTGCGATGATAAATCACCTGGTAGACCTATTGCTCCCATTCCTCTACTATATAAACTTAGATCTAATTCTTTACTAAATTTATTCTCTGGAGATTTAGGTGATAAATACATATAATTATTTAAGGCAAACATTTGCTTATCAAAAGATGGATTATTAGTTAATACCCCTACTGGATTATCATATATTTTTATTCCATCAATAACAGACTCTACAGTTATTGATTGTGTGCTATCGGAAATAATCCAATGTAAGCTAGCTAATGGTAATTTATCACTAAATGGAGTATTTAACACATTCATTTTTTCAATCAAATTTCTAGCTTCATTTACATTTGAACATTGGCTTAAAATCCATGGTATCAGTTCAAATTGAGCAACATTATCTTTTCCTTCCTGTTTTTCTTTATAATGAGCATTTCCAACAAAATTTAAACCTGCTATTGCTAACCCTTTTTCGTTTATTGCATCGTAATATAATGGATAATCTTCAGTAACAAATGCCATTCCAATTATCGCATAATGACTCTTAATGTCATCTACTTCTCTAAATTTAAATTCAAAGTTTCTTGGTGTTATTGTTACTTCATCTCCATATGAAAATTCATAATCCAATGTTCTTCCAAAATAAAAATCTTTCGTTTTATAAGTTGCTGCTGTACACATATTCTTTTCCTTCTTTCTAATATTATTTCTTATCTTTTATATAACTCTCTTTCAAATTACTATTTATCTGTCACTTCTATATATAATTATACCACATAAATTATTATTCAAAAAATAACTTTAATTCATCACCATTAATATTAATGACATCATTCATATAAACAATATCATTATCATTAAATTTTATATATTCACTAACTGAATCAATTCTTTTTACAATACCCGTTTTATTTATATATTTGCCACCACTTTTCTTACAGTCATTGATAAAATAAGTTACAGTTATTTCAATGTTTTCTTTAATATGCTCATTTATATAATTTAATTTACTATTAAGCATTTCCTTTAATCCATCATCAATTTCTAACCTTTTATCTGTAAGTCTTGCTGTTTCTTTTACAGCCTCGTCGTATCCTACTAAAGCAGCAAAAGGTGCAAACTGAGATGCTCTTGACTCTATACTTAAGCGTGAATGTTTTGATATAGGTCTATTTAAATTTATAATATCATCATAGTTATTCATCATCCTTTATGACCTCCAACTTCTTCATTTCTGTCTTTTGCAGTCGCTCCCTCTTCAATAACTAAATTCATTCTTTCATTTTTGTTAAGTTCTCCAGTATAATAATCAAACAAATTCATTACTCTTTTATCTTCATTTGAAAAGTAATCAAATTTACGAGCAATCTTCTTTTTAAATCTTCTAATCTCATAAAAATACCTATTACAAGTATACCTAAAACTATTAAAAAAACAGCAAGTTTTTTCTCGCTATTTTATAAAGTTTCTATTTTCATTAAATTAGTAAATCCTATTTTACCAGCAACTAAACCACCAGTAACAATAATATTATCTCCAGATTCTAAATTAGTAAATTCTTTTGCTTCTTTTATAGCTAGAGCAACTAATTCATCTATATCTGAAACAATATCAACAACTTTAGCATAAATACCATAATTTAAAGCTAGTCTATTAGCAACTTCTTCACTATTAACTAAAGCTAAAATAGGACAACTTGGTTCTAGATTTGAAATAAGTCTAGCGCTTGTTCCAGAAATAGTTGGAACAACTATCAATTTAGCATCCAAACTATTAGCAGCTTCTGCTACAGATTTAACAATTGCATCAGTAGCATTTTCTACCTTTTTATCTGCAAAAATATTAGAGTAAGTTATAGATCCTTCAATATGTTCACAAATTGAAGCCATACTTCTAACAGTTTCAACTGGATATTCTCCTGTTGTAGTTTCTCCAGATAACATAACCGCATCTGTTCCATTATATATAGCATTTGCTATATCAGTAACTTCTGCTCTAGTTGGTCTTGGATTATGTTTCATTGATTCTAACATTTCAGTTGCAACTATACATATTTTTTTATATTTTCTAGCCATTTTTACTATTTTCTTTTGAGCTATAGGTAAATCTTCCATAGGAACTTCTACACCTAAATCTCCTCTTGCTACCATTAATCCATCTGCAGCAATAGCAATACTTTCTAGATTGTTCATACCTGTTTGAGATTCTATCTTAGCTATTATTTTCATATCTTCTCTATTTTGTTCCTTTAATATTTCTCTAATATCATAAATATTTTGAGCACTTTCAACAAAAGATGCAGCTAAATAATCTCCTTCGTGTTGACATGCATAAATGATATCTTCTCTATCAATATCAGAAATAAAAGGTATATTTAAATCAACACCAGGTGCAGATAAACTTTTTTTAGAAAATAAAATGCCACCGTTTATTATTTTACAATTAACATAATCATCTGCTTTTTCAATTACTTCAATTTTCATAAGTCCATTTTCAAGTAAAACAATATCTCCAATTTGTAATGCATCAATAGCAGTTTTATGGTTAACAGTAAATCTTTCTTCATTACCAATAACATCTTCTTTTACAATTTTAATTGTTTTTCCACTTACTAAACTAATTCCATCTTCTTTAGCAACACCACTTCTAAATTCTGGTCCTTTTGTATCATATAATATTGCTATATTTTTATTAGTTCTTTTTCTGACTTCTTTTACAGTACTAACAACTGTTTCTCTTTCTTCAATAGTTGCATGAGAAAAATTAATTCTAGCAACATTTGCTCCTGCTTCTACCATTTTTTCAAATACTTCTACACTAGAACTTGCAGGTCCAATACTTGTAACGATTTTAGTTTTTTTCATAAATCCTCCTTTTTCAAACTAATTCATTATAAATTAAAGCAAAAATAATGTCAAGATATAAGAAAAAGTAAATAATTATTTATTTACTTTTGTTGAATCATATATATATTTATCTATATCTAAATTACTATTTTCAAATGCATTTTTAAATAAACTTGTATAACTTATAAATTGAACTTCACTATATTTATCTTTATTTAAAGCATTATCAATATTTACATACTTATATAATAATAACTTAGTTTGAGAATCTGTAATATTTTTTAGATTATAAAATTTAATACGCGAATAATTTAATGTTTTACCATTATATATTAAATCTTTATAATTACTAATATCATCACTAGCAATTATAGTTATAATATTATTATCAATAGAATATAATGAATTCTTTTTATAGTATAGCTCATTTAATTTATTTTTAACATCAATTGGATTTATTCTAGTTAGTTCAAAACTCTTTTTGATTAAAGGCATAATAGTTTCTATGTCAGATTCTTCTTTAATTTTAAAACTTCTACATAAAGGTTCATAAGTTCTACGACCTACAACAGATAAAATATTATTTTCATCTTCAACAGCTAAAATTCTTATATATAGGCAATTGGACCTTTTTTCAATTATTAAAAAGTTTCTTGATGCAGTAAACACAATACCTTTAGTCATCTTTTTCTTCTTTATACTTCTATCAATAGATTTAACATTATCCGTTAAAATTTTTGTTAAATTATTAAGATGATTTATCATAAATGGATTTGTTATCTGCTCATACTCTTTATCAATAAGATACTTGGCATAATTTAAGGAATTCTTATCCCCAACCCTCATTTTATATTTTAAAGAACACTTTTCATATCCCTTTCTAATACTTAACTTATTTTCGTTATCAAATATCTTAACATCTTTTAGAAAACATAGAATCATTTCTGTTTCATTTAATGTTACTTCCAAAATTCTATATCTATATTTAAAAGAAATTCCTTTAACTAAATAATTCCTAATTATCTTTCTATCTTTTTTAAGAACATAATCTTCTAAATCATCATATAACTCTATTACCTTGGCATCTTTGTTGGTAGTTAATTTTTTATAATTACTAGTGTTAATATCATAAGAACGATTGTTTATTTTTCTACTATTCTTTACATGATTTGAAGTATAGCTCAAACATCCTTTTGGCTGTTCCAAATCAAGTTCTGGGTGATATATATTACCAGCATAGGCAAAATCATTGGTAGTATAGACTTCCATAATATCTAATGATTTAATACCATTTAAGGGGTAATTAAAGAACTTAAAAATGTTCTTGTAGTAACACCAAGATTACATGAATTTTCAACAACTTGTAAAAATGTTTGACTTCCATGTCCACCGTGTTTCCAACACTTTATTCTAGACCCACTTACATTTATGGAACCAGAATCAAAGTACTTATCTTCAAATAAATTGATTGTTTTTTCTTGAATTGAACTCGCAAGACTTATAACTTTGAAAGTACTTCCGGGTTCATACGTATTAAATATCGGTAAGTTTCTATTTATAGTTTCTAAATCGTATTTATTATATTCATTGGGATTAAAATTTGGCCTTGATGACATTCCATATATTTCGCCTGTTTTAGGGTTAGCAACTACTATTAATGCTTGTTCAGGATTATATTTAGTAACAACGTTGTCAAGTTCATTTTCAATTGCTTGTTGAATATTTATATCGATTGTTAAAGCAACATTCATTCCACTTTGAGGAGAATTATAAACTGTTGCTTTTTCAAGCTTTTTACCGAAACCATCAGAATAATACTTGATTGACCCATCTTCTCCTTTTAAATATTCATCATAGGCAAGTTCAATACCTGATAAACCTTGATTATCAATTCCAACATACCCCAAAACATGAGAAAGCAAGTTATTATATGGATAATTTCTTTTAGATTCTTTTAGTAAATATACACCATCTAAATTTAAAGAGTTGATCTTATCAGCAATTTCAAAAGATAGTTTTCTTCCTTCAGGATGTATTCTTTCTATAGAGGTCTTTTTATTTAAATGTTTTAACATATCATCATAATTGGTATTAAGAATTTCAGATAGCTTTTTGGCAGTTGATTCTTTATCAACAATTTGATTTGGTACAACTACCAGTGAAGTTGTTGTTATATTTTCTGCCAAAACAACTCCATTACGATCGGTTATTAAACCACGGTCAGCTCCAATTGGTAGGTTTCTACTCCATAAATCGTTTGCTAAACTGTTTAGTTTTTTATAGTCTATTACTTGTATAAAGAATATTCTACCTATGATTAGAATAAATAAAAGAACTATTACAACCGATATAATTAAGATGCGACTGCGATAAGTGTTTTGAAACATATTTTAATCACCAATAAAATATTATGTGAATATGCTAAGTTATAGCACAAAAAAAGTATCAACTTGTGATACTATTTTTTCTTATTTGTCATAATTTTTTTCTTTTTAAAATCATTAGCACGCATTACATATATATATCCAACACGATCAGATAAGATATAGAATACTGCTTCTTGCCCAGGTCTTTCCTCATGGAATAAAATTGGTTTTCCTAGACTATCACGAATATCGATTAGACCTTCAAAGTCTTTTACTACCTCGATACGTAAGCTTCGAGTTTTCATCATATCTTCTACTCTTTCAGTAATTACTGTTTCACTTATGTATCTTTCATAATCTTTTAATATTTTATCCAATTTCTTTTTATATAATGTATTGTGATCTCTGTTTTTTATGATCCAAATAATTATTGAAACCATCGCGATTAAATCAATTACACTTAAAGTTATTGCAAATCCAAATAAATAAGGGTTATTAATAATTGTTGATTTATATTGAAGTATTTGATCTTGGCTGTTAGATAATTGATAATTAGGTTTAATTTCTGTAGTTTTTGTTGTAAGTGGAATACTTAACTCAATAACAGCACTGTCGGAAAGCTTTTTATCAAAGTTAGCATGTTTTCCAGCAACGTCGATATATAAACCTACTACCAATTTGGCATCAGCTGATATTCCATATGTATTTATGAATTGTCTTGCTAAATCATTATATTTTTCATAGTTAATGTTAACGTTTTCATTGATTTTAAACATATTATTGCTTAAATCACTGAACTCTTTTTTCTCGATTAACATGTCATCTTCTTTATAAAAGTTCTTTCCTTCTGAGTTATCTACTTGAACACTCGCTTTTACATAATAAGAATATTCAAGTCCTAAATTTTCATTACTTTTGAAATTGTAGCTGAACTTTGCATCAATTGTATCAACAAGTGAAGAAATTATTTCTTTATTTTCATCTTTTCTTATGGTTTTCATACCAAAACTATTATCTTTTAAATTAACTGTATAATCTAAATTACTATTTTCACTATAATGTAACTTATAATTACTTTTAAAAGTTAAAGCTAAAGATGCAAGTAAGAAAAATACAACTAATCCAATTAATCCAACAATAACAGTTATTGGAATACACTTTTCTCTATCACTGCCTTTAAGTAATGGCAATTCCATTTTTTCCATAGTTTAACACCTCTCTATTAAAATATCTCATTTATATATACAGATGGCCAAGCAATCCATAATACTCTTAGTTTTACTACACCTGTTATATCACTTTTTTCAACTATCCAATTATCAGCATTCTCATTATAATCACCCTTAGTTTGGTAAACGGTTTCACCATCTAAAGAGAATGTTCTATATATACGGTGAACAATTGTCATGTTTTCTTTAACATATACTAAGATATCGCCCTCTTTTAGTTCATCTGTATCTTTATGGTATCTTTTATAAATAACGGCATCTCCTTTATTTATAGTTCCTGTCATTGATCCAGAGCCAATTGCTATCATCGCATATTCAAATTCTCTAGAAACTAACGCTACAAGAACACCAAAAATAATAGTAAAGACAACTGTGCTTATCTTATTATTTTTTTTAGTCTTCCTAATTGGCTCTAATGTTGGTTTTGGTTCAAAAGACTTCAATATCGAATATATTACATAAGGGAAAACTAATAGGATAACGCCTTCAATAAATATGTTGATTTTAGGTGTAATCGTAAATAAATAAATATGTAAGTCCATTATTAATCGATAACCTAAACAAGGATATATTCCATATCTTTTTGTAACAAAATTCAATAATAAGTTTTTTGATATACTTTGAACAAATATCAAAGCAAAAAATTCATATAGTTGGTTAAAACTTGAAAAATTATAACTTTTTGTTGCAATATTCATTTCAATAAAGAAAAAAATTATTAAAAGAACACCCTGAGTTAAATAATTGAATAATTTATTCCTATATTCCATATTTACAGCTATATAACGCATTACTTCAGAAAGTATCACAATTAAGAATACTTTTATCCAAGTAAATGTTGATATATAATTTTTAAATATACAACTATAGCTTGTACTAAATCCAGTTTTAAACCCCAACATGTAAAAAGCTCCCATTAAAATAATGGTAGAACCTAATACAACTACCAATCCATCATTCTTGTTTCTTAGAACTGGTCTTTTAAAATTTCTTAGTAGTATCATCAGTATCAAAAAAACAGATAAACCAATCAAACATATCGTTGTATCCAATGATTTTGACACAAAAACATTAAAGAATAATAAGCATGCAAAGCCTAATTCTAAAACTATTTGAGTAATAAATTTAAACATCATGCCCACCACTCTTTAACTATTTTCTATCAAAATTATTCAGCTTCTTTAGCAGTAGCTGGAATTGTACATTTGAAAGTAATTGTTTTAGTTGTTTCTGTATCAGTAGAAACAAATGATCTTTTTTGTACAACTTTTACAGTATCAGATGTAGCTGAAGTAGTTCCTTTTGCTACTGTAGTACCATTTAATCCATTACTTGGTGTAACAGTTAAATATTTACCATAAGCATCTGCATTAGCATTTTCAGTTTCAGTTGCAGTTTCTGATTTAGGAGCTTCACAAGTAATTGATCCAATTAATGCATCATATTGACTAGCATTTTTAATTTTGTAAGTTAAAGTTGCTTCATCACCAATATTTTTCATTTCTTGTGTAGTAAAAGTAATAGTTTTACCATCAGTACTTATTGTTGCTGTTGCTCCTTCTGTTGCAGTTGCTTCTGTAAAGATTACATTTTTTTCAAAGTTCTCACTATCTGGAACGATTTTTGCAGTACCATTAATTACTAATGTAGTAGTGATAGCTGCAAATCCAACTGCTAATAGTAGTATAGCTACTATAATTCCTGTTTTAGCTGTTTTATTCTTTTTCATCTATTTTACACACCTTTCTATGATTACATTTTACCCCATTTTTTTACAATTATCTACTTTTTTCTATTATTTTTTATATTTTTTACATTTTGATGTAAAATTCAAAAAAAAAGATATGAAAACTTTTACATATCTAATTCATTTTTTCTAGGTTTCATTGTTGGGAATAAAAGTACATCTCTAATGGATGCAGACTCTGTAAAGAACATTACTAGTCTATCTATTCCATAACCTATTCCACCAGCAGGTGGCATACCATATTCCAAAGCTTCGATAAAGTCATAGTCTATATCGTTTGCTTCTTCATTTCCTAATTCTTTTTCTTTTAATTGTTCTTTAAATCTTTCTAATTGATCAATTGGATCATTAAGTTCTGTATAAGCATTTGCTGCTTCTTTTCCAGAAATAAATAATTCAAAGCGATCTACAAATCTTGGATCTTCTGGATTTTTCTTAGTAAGTGGGGAAATTTCGATTGGATGTCCATATAGAAATGTTGGTTGAATTAAAGTTTCTTCTACATATTTTTCAAAGAATAAATTGATTATATGACCAACTGTATGTTCATGATCAGCGACTTCAATATGATGCTCTTCAGCTAATTTTAATGCTTCTTCAACAGTCATTTCTTTTTTGAAGTCAATTCCTACTTTTTCTTTAATCGCGTCAACCATTGAGATTCTCTTCCATGGTCCTTCTAAGTTAATTTCATTTCCTAAATAATTAAAAGTCATTTTTCCACAAACTTCACGAGCTATAGTTTGATACATATTTTCAGTTAAATCCATCATGCCATTTAAATCTGAATAAGCTTGATATACTTCCATCATTGTAAACTCTGGATTGTGTTGTGGATCCATTCCTTCATTTCTAAATGCTCTTCCGATTTCATAAACGGATTCCATCCCACCAACAAGTAAACGTTTTAAATTAAGTTCAAGGGCAATACGAAGATACATGTCTAAGTCTTGAGAATTATGGTGAGTAATAAAAGGACGAGCAGATGCACCTGTTAAAAGAGTTGTTAGTATAGGTGTTTCGACTTCAACAAATCCTCTATTATCCAAGAAATTTTGAATACATCTAATGATTTTTGGTCTCATTAATGCAACACGCATAGTTTCATCATTCATCATTAAATCTACATAGCGTCTTCTATATCTTTCTTCAACATCAGTTAAACCATGCATTTTTTCAGGAAGTGGTCTTAAAGCTTTTGTTAAATGAGTATATTCTAAACATTTGATTGTCATTTCTCCCGTTTGAGTTTTCATAACTTTACCTTTTATACCAACAATATCTCCGATATCTGCAGCTTTAAATAAAGTATATGCTTCCTCTCCAACATCATTTATAGAAATATATACTTGAATTTGTCCAAATCTATCTTTTATGGTAAAGAATGATGCTTTTCCCATTTTTCTCATGAACATAATTCTTCCAGCAACAGATACATGAATATCCATATTTTCTAATTTGTCATGTTCTATACTCCCATATTTTTCTTTTATTTCAGCAGAATTATTTGTTCTATCAAATCTATGACCAAATGGATCTAAGTTCATATCTTTGATTCTATTCATCTTTTCTCTTCTTGCTAATTCTTGGTCAGTTAGTTTTCTTTCCATAGATACTCCTCTTTTCTTATTTAATATAGTATCATATTTTAACTATATTTGGAGTAAAAAATTTGACTTCTTTACTAAATTTAGTATAATATTTTAGCAAATTGAGGGTGTTTTTTATGAAAATTAGAACAAATTCAGATATTATAAGAAATAATCTTTTATCTAGTATAAAAATATTACAAAATGTAATAAGCCAAAATCTCAAAGCAAATAATATAAAATCAGATGATTTTTATGGTAAATTATGGCTAAACAATTCTTTATATGAAAGATTAGCTAATGGCATGGATTCCTATGACTTAACTTTAAATCGTTGCCAAAATGAATCAGCAACCAAAGTAAATGTAGTTTTAATAGCTTTAGAAGAAATAACTTTTTTATCCGATTACTATATTTTTTCAACATATAAATATAAGACTCAAAACGAGGATAACAAAGATTTGAATATTGAAGAAACATTAAAAAGTATAAGGGAAAAATCATTTGATTATATTAATGAATCATTGGATTTAGTAGCAATGACTGACGCTACTAAAGAAATTAAGAATGCTAGTTTTTATAAGAAAATAGTTATATTTAATTCTTTAGACGAAACTGATATAGAGTTTTTAAGTTCAATTAATCCTTTTTTTGAAGAAGAGTATAAATTGTATGGAATGAATATTACTCCAGAGTTTATTGTTGATGAAATCAACCAACAAAATGATACTAACCTACCAAATGAAGCAATTTATCAAGAACTTGCAAGACTTCTTGCAGATTTATATAGAGTTGATGAAGATTTAATAAATGATGTAATTAGTGATATCATTGAAACATTAAATATGAATGGTAGTGATATGGATATTCTAATAGATATTCTAGATTCTGATAATGCAAATGATATTGATCAGGTTCTTTCATCTTTAATTGAACAATATTACAATATTAAAAAAGATGAAAAGAAATATGAAAAATAAGTTGGGATTCCAACTTATTTTTATTTTTCCAAGAGTTCTAAAGCTTCGATTTCTGATGCAAGTGTAAGTCTTTCTTTTTCAACTAAAGCAGCTGGTGCTTTACTTACATAGTTTTCATTTGCTAGAAGTTTTTTTCTTCTTTCAATTGATGCTTTTAAATCAGCTATTTGTTTTTCTTTTAAAGCTTTTTCTTCTTCTGTTACAATTTTTTCATAATAAATAGTAGCTTCTATTCCACCAGATTTAACATTATAAGAATTAATAGTAAGTTCATCTTCTGTTAAAGAATCTTCAATTTTTAACATTTTTAAGATTATATTATCTTTATTGTTGATTTTAACTAAAGCATCTTTACCTATTCCGTTTTCAGCTTTAATGTTACGGAAAGCAGCTATGAAGGATACTTTTTCATCTACTTTTGCTGTTTCTTTTTTAAATACTAGCTTGCTATCATATTCAGGATAAGTGCTAATCATTATAGAATCACTATCTTTAATTGGCAACATACTATAAATTTCTTCGGTTACAAATGGCATAAATGGATGTAATAGTTTCATTATTGCTGTTAATACATAGCATAATGTTGATTTTGTGGATTCATTATCACTTGTAAACTTAGAGAATTCAATATAACTACTACAGAAATCATTCCAAATAAAGTCAGCAGTTTCAGAACCTACTAGATTAAATTCGTAGTTTTCCATATGTTTAGTTGTTGATTTAATCAAGTTTTCAAGTTTTGTTAGTATCCATTTATCTTCATCAGTTGTGTTTGAAAAATCTAATTCTTTTAATGATTCGATGTTCATAAGAACAAAACGTGATGCATTCCATATTTTATTGATATAGTTCCATGTACTTGACATCTTTGTTTCATCAAAACGAAGATCAGTTCCTAAAGCACAGTCAGTTGTTAAATAGTATCTTAAAGCATCAGCTCCATACTTTTCAATCATATCCATCGGATCTATTCCGTTACCTAAAGACTTAGACATCTTTCTTCCCTCTTTATCACGAATAAGTCCATGAATTACACAATCTTTAAAAGGACGTTTTCCAGTTAATTCAAGAGATTGGAAAGTCATACGATTTACCCAGAACGGAATGATATCATATCCTGTTACTAAGCAGTTATTTGGAAAATATTTTTGCATATCTTCAGTATTTTCTGGCCAACCTAATGTTGAAAATGGCCATAATGCACTAGAGAACCAAGTATCAAGAACATCATTATCTTGTACCCAACCATCACCAACTGGAGCAGTTTCTCCTACGTATACTTCATCACCCTTATACCAAGCAGGTATTCTATGTCCCCACCAAAGTTGACGAGATATACACCAGTCATAAGTTATTTCCATCCAGTGATTCATTGTTTTCTCATATCTTTCAGGAACAAAATTTACTTTAGTATCCTTATTTTTTTGATTTTCAAGAACATGATCAGCTAATGGGCGCATACGAACAAACCATTGTTTTGAAAGGTATGGTTCAACCATAACTCCAGTACGTTCAGAGTGACCAACAGAATGTGTCATTGGTTCAATGCTTAAAAGAAGACCCATTTCTTTTAAATCTTTAAGTAAGTTTTCACGACATTCTTCACGTGTTTGGCCAACATATTTACCAGCAAATTCATTCATAGTTGCATCTTCATTCATAACAACGATTCTCTCTAAGTTATGACGATTTCCTACTTCAAAGTCATTTGGATCGTGAGCAGGTGTAATTTTAACACATCCTGTTCCAAATTCAGGATCAGCATGTTCATCACCAATTATTGGAATAGTTTTATTAACAATTGGTAGAATTACATTTTTACCAATTAAATCTTTATATCTTTCATCACTTGGATTTACAGCTACCGCAGTATCACCAAATAAAGTTTCAGGTCTAGTTGTTGCAACATCTAAATAGTCATTAGATCCTTCAATCATGTATTTTAAATGATAAAATGCTCCTTCGACATCCTTATAAATAACTTCTTCATTTGATAAAGCCGTTTTAGCAGCTGGATCCCAGTTGATTATTTTTTCACCACGATAGATAAGTCCCTTATTATAGTAATCAACAAAAACTTTAGTTACAGCTTTATTAAGCCCTTCATCAAGAGTAAATCTTTCTTTTGTGTAATCAACTGATAAACCAAGTTTACCCCATTGATTTCTAATATTTCCACCATATTCGTGAGTCCAATCCCAACAGGCATTTAAGAAGTTTTCTCTTCCATATTCGTATTTATTAATGCCGTTTTCTTTTAATCTTTTAACAACTTTAGCTTCAGTTGCAATAGCAGCATGATCCATTCCTGGAAGCCATAAAGTATCATATCCTTGCATTCTTTTAAAACGAATAATTACATCTTGAATAGCTGTATCATAAGCATGTCCAATATGTAATATACCTGTAACATTTGGAGGCGGAATAACTATACAATATGGAGTTTTACCTTTTCCACATTTGAAATATCCTTTTTCTTTCCAACTATTATATTTTTCTTTTTCAACACTTAAGTGATCATATTTTGTATCTAACATAAATTCATCTCCTCTATTTCTCTATATATAAACTCTTTAAGCTCAGCTAACTTTTGCTTGTCCTGAGTTCTTTTTAACACATTAAACTTTCTTTCAATTATTTTATTATCCTTTAAATATTTATATGAATATGGAAAATTTAGATCAAATATCCAACTAATCATACGAAGAATTGCATCTTCTTCAGTTTCACAATATTCATTTTTACACAAACTTTTTTCATAGATGCTTTTTAAAAGTTCATCTTTTATAACTATATTTTCAGAATTTACTTCATTGATCTGAGTTTCCATAATATCCAATTTATCAGCATCTCTTACTATTTTACAGAACATTTTTGTTCGATCATCCACATTTCCAATTTTAAATTTATTATGATATTTAGTAGCTAATAAAACTATATTTTGAATTTCCTTATCAGTAGTAAAATTATCAATAAAGTCGCACAAGACTCGATACCCTTCATCTCCATGATCAATGGATTCAGAGTCTTTAAATGTTCCATAAAACTTCAATTGATTAAATCTTCCAATATCATGGACAAGACCTGCAAGTGTTGCAATATATATATCAGCTTCATTCAACTTTAGGGACTCGGCTATACTTTTTGCGAAGTTCATAACTCGACAACTATGTTCTTTTTTACGAAGTATTCTTTCATCTTTTAAATCAAAGTTACCAACATATTCATCAAAAATCTTAATTTCTTCTTCCATATAACTCCTCCAAAATAAAAACACATCCTAATAAGGACGTGTTAACGTGGTACCACCTTAATTTGTAAAATTAATTACCTCAAATATTTAACGCATATTTTACGAAATAACCTACTTGCTTTCAATTATTTAACTCCCAAGCTACCTTCAATACACTTACCTATTAGTTTGCACCTTCCACTAACTCTCTTAAAAGATTATGTATTTACTCCTCTTGTTCTTCGTCATTGAATACATTATATATCAATATACTTTCATTTTCAAGAACTATTTATTAACCCATTTCATATTTGAATAACGTTTTTCCATAAAATCGTTTGTAGCATATTCATCACATAATTTATCAACTACATTTCTTGCTGGATATCCTTCTAAACGATGTTTATATCTTCTCATTGCAATTTCCGATACTCCTAAATCAAGTAGCAAAAATATGGCTATACCAATTGCTAAAGGTTTAAATAGTTTTTTAGGTATTCTATTTATTAGATCCATTAAAAATGGTATTACATATCTTACTACTAAAATAGTTGCAAATCCCCAGAAAAAGCAAAATAATAAATTGATTCTTCCATTTAAGTTAAATGGTATCTTTGAATAATCCCAAAAAACAGTTCCATATACAACTTCTGTGAAAACACTGCAGAAGTATTCATAAGCCCCACCTAAAATGGTTCCTAGTATAAACAATGAAAAAGTGCTTTTATTCTTATATCTTGAGAATAGAATCGTTATCAATACGATGGCAAATCCCCAAACAAATGAAAATTGTCCAAATATTATCGATGATCTACTCATCCATCTATGCATCGAGAATCTACAAAAAAATATCTCCACAACTGCTCCGATAAATGCACATATAACAAATAAATAAAATATATGATAAATAGTCATTCCTTCTGATAAAATCATTTCTTTAATACTCTTACGTTTTAAAGTGGGATAAGCATTTTCCATACGTTTTTTGATAGATGAAAACAACCAGTTACCAAAAGTATCATCATGTTCTTTAATTTTATGTAATTTTATCTTTTTTAAAGTTACAAATGACGTAAATAAGTCTACTAATAATAAACCAAATAAAGTAAGTTCAACTATTCCAGCTATATAAATATTGAAACTATTGAATAGGCCAAATAACAATGGATTTATTAATTTTACTATAACAGTACCAAAAAATCCCCAAAGCAATGAATAGTTTAAACAAATATAACCTTCTAAATTATATTTTTTATTGGAATAATCCCACCAAGCCTTCTTGTTTAAAAAAGCTAAAATCTTGCCTGTTAAATATTGAATTACTGTACTATAAATCATTGATGCTCCAAATACAATAAAGGTATTTTCAACATCTTTTAAAGTTAGCATAAGAATAACAATAATAAAACCATATAGAGTACACATTGGTCCATTAGTTATTCCTCTATTAACAAATCTTTTTTCCTTTATTAAAATAAATAATACTTCTACAAGCCATCCAATAAATGAATATATTAGAAAAACAAATAAAATCCATAATAAAAATTCTAATTTCATATACATCACACCATCATTGTACCAAATAATCAAAAAAAAAGAAAATATATTATTTTATATTCTCTTCTACTACATATAACTTATTATTATCATTTATAACAATTACTTCAGCAGATTTATCATATTCTAAATCTGTTAAGTATTCCCAAGATAGTTTTATTTTATATGCTTTATAACTAGCGTTAGTAGCTTTTATTGTATAGTTTGTTTCTTCTATGTTTTCAACATTTATGCTTTCAACAACTGGTAATTGTTGATTTCTTTTTTGATTAGTATTGTCTTCTACATATTTATATAACGTATCTGTAACATTAGTTATATAGTTTTCTTTAGCAGATTCATATATAAATTCTAAACCACCAACATCATATTTATTTTTTTTATTTTCTATCGTGTATAAATCAATTATATATAATTTTGCAATGCTTTTGGCATATTCATTGTAATCAATATTTCCACTTTCTAAGTTTGCTTTTAGATTGTTAAATTCAGTTTTATAAACTTCTGTATCTGTATCATTTAAAGTAATTCCATATCCGCTAATATCAACGACTGTTGTTTCATCTTTTTTATTATTGTCTTTACTTGCTTCTTTATGAAAAAACACGAAATATGAAAGAACTCCAAGTAAGGAAACTAAAATAACTAAACTTAATCCAATCAATAAACTTTTCTTTTTCATTCGCTTTTTTCTTTCCCTTCTTTTTCTATTAAATTATAAACTATTATATCATTGGAAATCTCTAATATTTTTTCGGTGTATTTTTTATGATCCTCAATATAATTGACATCTAAGGTATCAGTTCCAAATACTTTCATTTCATTTTTAGAATTATAGTAATATACTTTACTAGTTAAGAAATTTCCGTTTGGGAACACTACTGTATTTTTATCTTTTATCTCAAAAATATCATGTCCTAAAGCATATTTGTTGTATATTCCTAACATATTTCCAATTGTTGGAAGAACATCTATCATTCCCATTGGATAGCTTACTTTACCTTTTATAGAGTTGTCTTTTGTCCAAAATATTAATGGTGTATTTTTAAATAATTCATTTTCATAATAATCATAGTCAACATAAGTTGGATTACTTTCATCTTTTTGTTCACCTGTTGCAAAATCATAATTTATAAAGTTAGCAAATTGTTTTTTTGACAATTGTGCAGCATGATCACCATAGAAAACAAATAAAGTTTTATTATATTCATCATGTTTTTTTACGTAGTTAATAAATTCTCCTAAACATTTATCGGCATAATGAGCAGATTTAATATAATTACCAAAAGTTGTTCCTTCTAAATAGTTATAAATTATTTCATTACCATTTTCATCATATTTTCCAGTGTGATATGTTACATCAAAACTGTTCTTTAAAGATTCGTCATCAAAAGGTGTATGATTTGATAGAGTTATCATTGTTCCCATCCAGTTGTTATAGTCAGAACTATCACTTACCATATCACTGATTTGCTTGATTAACGCTTCACTTTGAGTGAAGAATGATTTATCGGATAAACCTAATCCAACTGTTTCATCAACATTATAGTATTCTTCAGAATAGAAATCATCATAACCTAAGGATACATGCATTTTGCTTCTATTCCACATGCTTGCTTTGTTTCCATGCATACTGAATGTGTAATATTTTTTTTCAGATAATAATTTTTCTAAAGTTACGTAGTTACGATTATAATATGATACAAATACTGTTCCACTTTGAACAGGCATTAAACTTGTATTAAAAGTAAACTCGGTATCAGAAGACGTTCCTACACTTACTTGAGGATAAAATTTATCAAAATACATTGATTCATTAACAAGTTTGTTTAAATTCGGTGTTACTTCTACTCCGTTGATTTTTAAATTAATCAAGAAGTTCATAATGCTTTCCATATGCATCACAATTACATTATAGTCTTTGTATTTATTGGTATAGGAATTTTTACTTTTTGGTCGAGTGTTGTCTTTATAATATTCATTAAAGTTTTTAGCTGCTTCTTCATATCCAAAAAGGCTGGATACTTTACTTTTTACAGTTTGTACTAAATCATTTCCTTGATAAACAATTATTCCAAAACGGGAAACAACATATTCTCTATTCCATTGTTTTGAAAAACGAGATATATCTTTTCCTGACAATGTTGAAATATTTAAAAATAAAAGAATACCTGCAACAATTGCAACACCTACAAATAGTTTAGATCCTACTTCTACTTTTTCAACCTCTTCAAAATATTTTTTCTTTTTTAAATATCGATTTATAAATGCAAATATAATTGGCATTAAAAGATATATAAAGTTAATTAATTTTAATTTTTCAAATACAGCATCAGTTACTTCAGCAGTTTGCCCCATTGATGCTAAAAGTGCGAATGATGCAAAGCTATTAAAGAAGGCATAATAAACTGAGTTTACAATATTTAAGATTGTGTAAAAAATCATAAATGACATGTATAACCTGTATTGTTTTTTAGGTTTGATAAAGTATGCTAGTGAACCTAATAACATAATAACAGTTATATCAAAAAGATTAGCTTTAATATCCCATGGATTTCCTATAGTTAAAGCACGTAATAGAAAACAGCTTATAAATGAAAGAACTATGTATGATAAAAATAATCTATTATATTTAACATAATTAATGGCATTATCTTTAAACTTTATAACCATCTTTTTTAAGTTTTTTTTATTTATTTTTTTCTTAGTCATAAATTTATTACCTTCCTAATATAATAAATTATAGCATATATAAAAAAATTTTTATACAACTACTTGCAATTAAAAAAGAATTTTGATATATTATTAGTGCGCTTGCAGGTGTGGTTCAACGGCTAGAATGCGACCTTGCCAAGGTTGAGACGGGAGTTCGATTCTCCTCACTTGCTCCATAAGGTAAAATCGTCGCACCAATGTGACGTTAATGATTAAATCAATCTGAAAAGATTGATTTTTTTGTGCGTTATTGCAAAGAAAGGTGTGATGTGATATGATTAAAATAATTAAAAAGAAAATCA
>OBAI01000325.1_pt1 | contig 56186 bp, 40 predicted proteins | sample 1517461 | NCBI WGS metagenome assembly OBAI01 (sample SAMN04571696, study PRJEB22368) | human gut metagenome | biome: human gut; material: stool | host: Homo sapiens | place: Luxembourg | collected 2012-06-29
TATTTGTGAGACTACCAACTTTTTTATGAACTATTTCTTATCCCGAACTGGGGTAGAAAAGATTAAGTCGCCAGCCGACTTGAAAGGGCTGGACATAGAGGCGCTTAACATTGTGGCGGACGAGACACGTGCGGCGGTGCTTAACCGCGTGAGCAAGCACGGCGGACACGTAGGTCCGAACCTCGGCTTCGTTGAGGCGACCGTGGCTCTGCACTACGTGTTCAATGCGCCGGTGGACAAGTTCGTGTTCGACGTCAGCCACCAGTGCTACCCGCACAAGGTGCTTACAGGTCGCGCCGCAGGTTTCCTCGGCGATGTCGACGATATGAACGCCATATCGGGATACTCGTCGCCGTCGGAATGCCCCGAGTACGACAACTTCGAGGTGGGACACACCTCCACATCCGTGAGTCTTGCCACCGGTCTGCAGAAGGCGCGCGACGTAAAGGGCACGCACGAGAACATCATTGCCGTCATCGGTGACGGTTCGCTCTCGGGCGGTGAGGCGTTCGAGGGTCTCGACGAGGCGTCGGAGCTGGGCACAGGCATCATCATCGTGGTGAACGACAACGAGATGTCTATCGCCGAGAACCACGGCGGAATATACAAGAATCTGCGTGCGCTGCGCGAGAGCAACGGAGCGTGCGAGCACAACTGGTTCAAGGCGTGGGGCTTCGACTACAAGTATCTTGAGGAGGGCAACGACATCGCGAAGCTCATCGACGTGTTCCGCAGCGTGAAGGACACCGACCGCCCAACCGTCGTGCACATTCACACGGAGAAGGGTCACGGCTACGCGCCCGCCGTGCAGAACAAGGAGGCGTGGCACTGGGGACTGCCCTTCAATCTCGACGACGGCTCGCGCCCCGTGCGCAATGCCGACGGCTCTATGCCCGACGTCGCACCTGCGGAAGACTACGCCGTGCTGTTCAGCGACTGGATGCTGCGCGAGATGAAGCTCGACCCGACGCTTATCGCCGTCACGGCAGGCACGCCTGCAGCCGGCGGATTCACAGCTGCAAAGCGCAAGGAGGCAGGTTCGCAGCATATAGACATGGGCATAGCCGAGGAGCAGGCTGTAGCAATGATATCGGGCATGGCGAAGGGCGGACTGCATCCCGTGTGGACCGTCTACAGCACCTTCATCCAGCGCACGTACGACCAGATAGCGCAGGACCTCTGCATCAATGCCAATCCGGCTGTCATCAACGTTGTGGGCGGCGGCGTGCGCTCCATGAACGACATCACGCATATCTGCCTGTTCGACATACCGATGCTCTGCGGCATCCCCGGTCTTGTCTATCTTGCGCCCACTACCTGTGAGGAGTATTTCGCCATGCTCCGTTGGGCTATAAAGCAGGAGAAGACGCCCGTTGCGCTGCGTGTTCCGACGGGCGAAGTGGTGCACACTACTGAGCAGGTTGATGCCGAGTACGCCTGCGAACCGCAGTATAAGGTGGCGCACAGAGGCTCGAAGGTGGCTGTAGTCGCCGCCGGTTCGTTCTATCAGAAGGGCGAGAGCGTTGTCGGTCTGCTCGCCGAGAAGGGCATCGACGCAACGCTCATCAATCCGCGCTACCTTAACGACGTTGACGCCGCTACGCTCGATGCGCTGAAGCCCGACCATCAGCTCGTGGTGACGCTCGAAGACGGCTGCAAGGACGGCGGATTCGGCGAACGCATCGCCGCCTACTACGGCACTTCCGATATGAAAGTGCTCGTATGCGGCGTGAAGAAAGGTCTCTACGACCGTTTCGACGTCGAGCAGTTGCTCTCCGACAACCGTCTGCTCGACGAGCAGATTGTAGAAGATGTGCTCGCAGCTTTAGGCGAATAAGCGCCCCATGCTTGAGACTTACAGATACGCAACGACCGATACGTACATCCGCGTCGGTCGTTGCGTATGTTCGTATCGGTCGTTATGTATGTCTGCGCCGTTCGGTGCGGATGATTTTCCTTATATTTTTCTAACCTCTTCGATTATTGTCTTCTTCATGTTTTCCCATGATTCGTCGCACAACATCTTGGGCATCGGTTGCATCTCTGCATCCTCAAAATAAGTCAGGCTCATAAGGGCTCTGAAGAAGCTGTGATCGGGGTATTTGTCTTTGTAGAAATCAAGGAGTTCGGGCAATGTGTAGTGCTTTAGAAGGAAATAAACATCCACAAAATCCTTTCGTGTTCCTCGTCCTTCAATGGCGTTTATTTTCATTGCTGCGATGTCTTTTGTAGAAGCCAGTCGTATGCCGTCTTCTGAAACTGGGGTATCTATCCACGGATAGCAACTATAGTTCACGAAGTCAACCTTTATTCCATTAACGGCATATATTCTTATTGTCTTCGTTTCTTTGATTGTCTCAACTTTACCATACTTGGAGAGTATTGCAAATGTATCTTCCTGTTCACATTCCAAGTCTCCAAAGAAGTCCAAGTCTATTGATTTGCGATGACCATACTGTAAAGCTAAAGCGGTTCCGCCTACCAATCTCATTTTAGAGAAGTCAGGTTCTTGCATTAACGCTTTTAAGAGTTCCAGTGTGTTGGGTTCGACTGTGCAATACGATAACATCTATAGTCCTCCTTTTTAGTATTTGAAATAGCACAAATATAGGATAGGCAGACGGGGTCTAAAGACCGTAAATTCATACAGATATTTACGATCTTTTCTTTTCCGTAGTAGTTCACCAATATGTTCCAATCGCTCCATTTACCATATTCCAACACTCTTTGTACAAAGAACGAAGGGTACTTGTCCATGTCGGTTTGTGATATATCTACATCCCAAAACAACACAGGAGACAATTGTTCTTTACATTCTGTTCTGTCCATATATTTGTGCTATTTGTTTTTTCTACTCCAGATAAGTGTAGCCGTAGAGACCAGAGCGATAGTTGCTGAGGAACTCCTTGCCTTCTTCGAGCGAAATCTTGCCTGCCTTGACGCTCTTTGTCACCCAAATCTCGAGCTGGCGCACGAGCTTCTTCGGGTTATACTGCACGTAGTCGAGCACCTCCTCAACGGTCTCGCCGTCGAATATCTGGTCGATGTGGTACGTGTTGTCCTTTACCGAGATGTGTACGGCGTTGGTGTCGCCGAAGAGATTGTGCATGTCGCCCAATATCTCCTGATAAGCGCCCACGAGGAACACGCCCAGATAGTACTCCTCGTTCTTCTTTATCGTGTGTACGGGCAGCACGTGCGACGCCTGTCGGTTGGTAACGAAGTTGGCAATCTTGCCGTCCGAGTCGCAAGTGATGTCCTGCAGCGTAGCGTTGCGCGTAGGGCGCTCGTCGAGTCGCTGTATAGGCACGATAGGGAAGAGCTGGTCGATAGCCCATGCGTCGGGCAGCGACTGGAAGAGCGAGAAGTTGCAGAAATACTTGTCGGCAAGCATCTTGTCGAGTCCGCGCAACTCGTCGGGCATGTGCTTCATACTCTTAGCCATGGCGTTCACCTCGCGGCAGACGCTCCAGTACATACTTTCTATCTCGGCGCGTGTGCGCAGGTCGACGATGCCGTGCGAGAAGAGGTCGAGCGCCTCGTCGCGTATCTGTTCGGCGTCGTGCCAGTTCTCGAGCATCGTGCGCGGGCTCAGATTGTCCCATATCTCGTAGAGGTCCTTCACGAGCTGATGGTCGTTCTCTGTAGGTTCAAACTCCTCGCGCATCTGCGGCAGCGATGTTGTCTCGAGCACGTCGATGATGAGCACCGAGTGGTGAGCCGACAGCGAGCGTCCGCTCTCGGTGATGAGGTTCGGGTGTGGTATCTCGTTCTTGTCCGACGCGTCGACGAAGGTGTAGACGCAGTCGTTCACGTACTCCTGGATAGAGTAGTTGACCGAACTCTCCGAGCTCGACGAGCGTGTGCCGTCGTAGTCGACGCCGAGTCCGCCGCCGCAGTCGACGAAGTCGATGTTATAGCCTAACTTGTGCAGCTGCACGTAGAAGTTTGCAGCCTCGCGCAGAGCGGTCTGTATGCGGCGTATCTTTGTAATCTGCGAGCCGATGTGGAAGTGGATGAGGCGCACGCAGTCGTGCAGACCCTTCTCGTCGAGCGTCTGCAAAGCCTGCAGCAGCTCCGACGAGCGCAGACCGAACTTCGAGGCGTCGCCGCCGCTCTCCTGCCACTTGCCAGAACCCGACGAGGCGAGCTTGATGCGTATGCCGATATTGGGGCGTACGCCGAGCTTCTTTGCGGCAGCGGCGATGAGATCGATCTCGTTCATCTTCTCAACGACGATGAATATGCGCTTGCCCATCTTCTGCGCCAGCAGCGCCAGCTCGATGTAGCTCTGGTCCTTGTAGCCGTTGCAGACGATGATAGAGTCGCTCTGGCACTGTACGGCTATCACGGCGTGCAGCTCGGGCTTTGAGCCGCACTCCAGTCCGAGGTTGAACTTGCGTCCGTGCGAGATAATCTCCTCTACGACGGGCTGCATCTGGTTCACTTTGATAGGATAGACGATGAAGTTCTCGCCCTTATAGTTGTACTCCTCAGCCGCCTTCTTGAAGCAGCTCGAAGTCTTCTCGATGCGGTTGTCAAGAATGTCGGGGAAGCGCAGCAGCACCGGCGGCGTAACGTCGCGCAGCTGCAGTTCGTCCATCACGTCGCGCAGGTCAATCTGTACGTTGTCTTTGCATGGCGTCACGTACATGTCGCCCTTGTCGTTTACACCGAAGTAAGACGTGCCCCAACCGTTGATGTTGTAGAGCTCGCGTGAATCGTCAATGGTCCATTTCTTCATCTCTTGAGTAATTTTCTCAGGTTTTCTATTGTTGTTTGTATTTTTGTGAAATTGTCGAGCAAGTCGACGTTCAATGTATGATTAGCTTTTGAGTAGAACTCCTCGCGCTTGGCGAGCTGTTCGACGATGAATGTCCTCACCTCGTCGGGCGACTTGCCGAGCAGCAGTGGGCGCACGCGGCGTCCCATCTGCAGATGTTCGTAGAGCACTTCGGGCGACGCCTTGAGGTAGACCACCTGCGCCTGCGAGTTCATGTAGTCGATATTGTCGTAGAAGCATGGTGTGCCGCCGCCGCACGAGATGACGACGTTCTCGAACTCCGCCACTTCGTGCAGCATGTTGTGCTCGATGCGGCGGAATCCGTCTTCGCCCTTCTCGTCGAATATCTGCTTTATGGTGCGGCGCATGCGTGTCTCTATATACCAGTCGAGGTCGTAGAACGTCACGCCGAGCTCCTTGGCGAGAGCCTTTCCGATGGTTGTCTTGCCGGCTCCCATATAGCCGATGAGGATGATTCGTGTCATTCTTCTACTTCTTCTTGGTAGCGGTGCGCTTCTTCGGCGCCGGCGGGTTCTTTATGATGTCCATGCACTGCTCGTATGTGAGTTCGGCAGCCTTCTCGTGCAGGTCGCGCGGTATGCGGTAGTTGGCTCCGTCGTAGGCTATGTACGGGCCGTAGCGTCCGTTGAGCACTTCGAGCTTCGGGTCTTCGTCGAACTTCTTCAGATGGCGCTGCTCCTCCGCCTTGCGCTTCTCCTCGATGAGGCTGATGGCTGTCTCGAGAGTTACGGTCATAGGGTCTTCGTTCTTAGGCAGCGACACGTACTTCTTGTTGTGCAGCACGTACGGACCGAAGCGTCCTGTGCCTATGGTGACGGTCTTGCCTTCGTATTCGCCGATGGTGCGCGGCAGCTTGAACAGTTCGAGCGCCTCCTCCAGCGTTATTGTCTCCATGCTCTTGTCGGCAGGCATCTGTGCGAAGCGCGGCTTCTCGTCGTCGTCGGCTGTGCCGATCTGAACCACCGGACCGTAGCGGCCTATCTTCACGAACACAGGGTGTCCGCTTACGGGGTCGATGCCCAGCTGACGCTCGCCTGCCTTATGCTCCGAGCGTGCGTTCATCACCTTGTCTACAGTCGGCTCAAACTCCTGGTCGAAGTGCTTCATCATGTCTGTCCACTCCTCCTTGCCGTCGGCGATCTGGTCGAACTGCTGCTCTACCTTTGCCGTGAAGTTGTAGTCCATGATGGTAGGGAAGTTCTCCATGAGGAAGTCGTTCACCACGATGCCTATGTCGGTAGGCAGCAGCTTGCCCTTCTCGTTGCCGGTAAGCTCCACCTTGCGTGTCGGCGTAATCTTCAGACCGCGCAGAGTGTCGATGACGTACGGACGCTCCTCGCCCTTCTTGTCGCCTTTCACAACGTATTCGCGCTGCTGTATTGTGGAGATTGTCGGTGCGTATGTAGACGGACGGCCTATGCCGAGTTCCTCCAGCTTGTGTACGAGGCTTGCTTCGGTGTAGCGTGTGGGGCCTTGCGAGTAGCGCTCTGTCGACGAAATCTCGCGGCGTGTGAGCACGTCGCCCTCCTTGATTGGCGGCAGGTTGTGAGCGAAGTCATCCTGCTGCTCTGCGTCTTCGTCTGTCGACTCGCGGTATACCTTGATGAAGCCGTCGAACTTCACTACTTCGCCGTTGGCGATGAAGCGCTCGTCGAAGTTCGACGATGCAATGTTCACGGTAGTCTTCTCAATCTGCGCCTCCGCCATCTGGCTTGCTGCCGTGCGCTTCCAGATAAGGTCGTAGAGTCGGCGCTCCTGCGCTGTTCCCTCGATGGATGTGTTCGCCATGTATGTAGGGCGGATAGCCTCGTGAGCCTCCTGCGCTCCCTTCGAGTGGGTGTGGAAGTTGCGCGGCGAGCTGTATTCCTCGCCGTAGAGCTTGATGATCTCCTCCTTGGCTGCGCCGATGCACAGGCTTGAGAGGTTGACGCTGTCGGTACGCATGTATGTGATGAGACCGCTTTCGTACAGGCGCTGCGCCACCATCATGGTCTGCGACACGGAGAAGCCCAGCTTGCGGGCTGCTTCCTGCTGCAGCGTAGAGGTGGTGAACGGCGGAGCGGGCATACGCTTCAGCGGCTTCTTCGTGACGTTGGCTACGCTGAACTCGGCGTCCTTGCACTTCTCGAGGAATGCGATTGCGTCGTCGTGTGTCGTGAAGCGCTTGTCGAGCTCGGTCTTCACCTCCGACTGCGATCCGTCGGCGTTAGTGATGGCGAAGATGGCGTTGATGCGGTAGTAGGGCTCGCTCTTGAACTGCTGAATCTCGCGTTCGCGCTCTACGATGAGTCGCACGGCTACCGACTGCACGCGTCCGGCAGAAAGCGCCGGCTTCACCTTGCGCCACAGCACGGGCGAGAGCTTGAAGCCCACGATGCGGTCCAATACGCGGCGTGCCTGCTGGGCGTTCACGAGGTTCATGTCCAGATGGCGCGGGTTCTCGATAGCGGCGAGAATCGCCGGCTTCGTGATTTCGTGGAATACGATGCGGTTTGTAGACGCCTCGTCCAGTCCGAGCACTTCGCAAAGGTGCCATGAGATGGCTTCTCCTTCGCGGTCCTCATCGGATGCGAGCCACACCTTGTCGGCTTTCTTGGCGTTTTCGCGCAGGCGCTTCACAAGTTCTTCCTTGTCCTTCGGTATGACGTAGGCTGGTTGCAGCGTTTCTTTGTCTATGCTGAGCTCTTTCTTCTTCAGGTCGCGGATATGACCGTATGACGACATCACCTTAAAGTCGTCGCCCAAGAATTTCTCAATTGTCTTTGCCTTTGCAGGGCTCTCGACGATAACTAAGTTTTCTTGCATTTTATATCTGTATCTTTAATTTGGGCGCAAAAGTAAGCATATTTTTCTATATACACCTTATTATATATGGAAAATTATGTTTTATTATATTGCGCTTTGTTGGAATGAAGCTTAAAACAAGGGTTGTTACCGCATGCTGGTAACGGTGTTACCGATGCGCGGGAATGATGTTACCGATATGCGGTAATGCGATTTTCTCTACGCGGTAATCGTGCTTCCGGCAGCGACGAACGCGTAAAGGTGCGTCTGTCTACAGGCAGATGCTCTCCACTTCCTGCACTTGCTCGCAGCAGAAGTGGCGGTCGCCGCAGATGGTTACGGTGTTCTGGTCGGTGGGCGAGAAGCGCGTGAAGGCTTGCTCGTCCATTTCGCCCGTGCAGACGTACTGCAGGTTGCCGATGCGGATGCGCTCGCCGCGGCGACAGCCTCGCAGGGTGACGCGTATGAGGTGGCGCCGGTTGGGCACGAGGTGCACCGTGAGCGTGTCGCCGCTCTGCTCGGTGAGGAGCGGTGTGTATATGCGGCTGATGCGGGCGGCGTTGTCTACAAGCGGATTGATGCGAAGCGGAGAGTAGCCGCAGATGTCTTCGGAGGAAAGGGGGGTTGTAGTGATGTTGTTGTGTTGAGGTGTTGAGGTGTTGAGAGATGCAGTGGTGTTGTGTGGTGTTGTGATGTTGTTGTGTTGTGGTGTTGAGGTGTTGTGATGTTGTGGTGTTGCGGTTTCTTCCACAGCCTGCCACATCGCCAACGGCTGGTTGGCATCCGTCCATCGGTACGGATAGAGATTGCGGTTCATCGCCTCGCCGCCGTCGTGGGTCTGCCACGTGTCGGCATGTCGGCAGAGCCAGCCGGCGTTGCCGTTGAGGGCGAAGCAGGGACGGTCGGTTCCGCTTACGGCGAAGTGCGAGCTGTCGGCGGCGATGCCGTAGAAGCATACGCTCACCTGGCGGCGGGTGCGCATCGAAGGGCAGTAGAGCAGGGCTATCGTGTTGGTGTCGGTGCGCAGAAAACGCTGCACGTCGTAGGCTATCGCTGCTACGGCGGTGTCGCCATTCTGTCGGTCGGGCGTGAAGAGTGCCGTCGACACGTTGCGCCCATTCACGTATAGCACGAAGCGGCCCGTCGTGGCTACACGTATATAGGCTGCGCGCGGCATATCTTTCTCGCTCGTCACAATGGTGCGGCTGAACCACACGTGCGACGTGTCGTCGGGCGTCGGGTGTGACATCCAACGGCAGTCGAAGTCGCCAGCCGTTGCTGTTGAGGCTGCGGCTGTGGCGGCTGAAGCGATGAAGAGTATGAGGATATTTATTAAGCGGAGCATTTATGTGTCTTGTTAGCTATGGCAGAGACCGTAGACCTCTGTTGCTTGTTGTACAAAAAGAAAGGCTTGTACCCGAAACTCCTTGAAGATTCATGGTACAAGCCTTTATGTGTGTTGACGTGTTTAAGCGTCAATGTTAGCGTATGTTGCGTGTTCCTCGATGAACTTGCGGCGCGGTTCTACGTCGTCGCCCATGAGCATCGAGAATATTTCGTCTGCCTCAGCCGCGTTCTCTATAGTCACCTGGCGCAGCAGACGAGTCTTCGGGTCCATTGTGGTCTCCCAAAGCTGTTCTGCGTTCATCTCGCCGAGACCTTTGTAGCGCTGTGTGTGTATCGACTTGCCGTCGTCTACGCCACCTGCGTACTTGTCGAGGAAAGCCTGGCGCTGCTGCTCGGTGTAGCAGTACTCCTTCACCTTGTTCTTGTAGGTGCAGAGGTAGAGCGGCGGGTTGGCGATGTAGAGGTGTCCCTCCTGAATAACCTTCGGCATGAAGCGGTAGAAGAGTGTCATGATGAGCGTGTCGATGTGCGAGCCATCGACGTCGGCATCGGTCATGATGATAATCTTGTCGTAGCGCAGCTTGTCGATGTTCGCCTCCTTGTCGTCCTCACCCTCTACGCCGAAACGTACGCCGATGCTCTGGATGATGTTCATTACCGACTCCGACTCGAACACCTTGTGCCACATCACCTTCTCCACGTTCAGAATCTTGCCGCGCAACGGCAGGATAGCCTGTGTGTAACGGTCGCGTCCCTGCTTTGCTGAGCCGCCCGCAGAGTCACCCTCGACGAGGAATATCTCACACTTCTTCGGGTCGCGGTTGGAGCAGTCGGCGAGCTTGCCGGGAAGTCCGCCGCCGGTCATCGGGTTCTTGCGCTGCACGCTCTCGCGAGCCTTGCGTGCCGCGATACGTGCCGTAGCAGCGAGAATCACCTTGTCGCAAATCATCTTTGCCTCCTTCGGGTTCTCCTCAAGATAGTTGGAGAGAGCCTCGCCTACAGCCTGCTGCACTGCGCCTGCCACCTCGCTGTTGCCGAGCTTGGTCTTTGTCTGACCCTCGAACTGCGGCTCTGCCACCTTGATAGCGATTACGGCTGTGAGGCCCTCGCGGAAGTCCTCGCCTGCTATCTCTATCTTCGCCTTCTCTATCTGCTTAGAGATAGCCGGGTCGTTGTCGGCGTAAGCCTTCAGCGTGCGTGTAAGGGCTGCGCGGAAACCGGTGAGGTGTGTGCCGCCCTCTATGGTGTTGATGTTGTTTACGTACGAGTGGATGTTCTCCGAGTAGTCGGTGTTGTACATCACAGCCACTTCGATAGGTATGCCCTGCTTCTCGGTCTTGAGATAGATGACGTCGTCGAAGAGATGAGTGCGGTGGCGGTCGACGTAGCGCACGAACTCCTTGAGTCCGTCCTTAGCGTGGAACACTTCCTCGCGTGTCTTGCCCTCTTCGTTCGGGCGCATATCGCGTAGGGTGATGCGGATGCCGGCGTTGAGGAACGCAAGCTCGCGCATACGGCGTGCTATGATGTCCCACTGGTAGTGGGTGGTTGTGAATACGGTGGGGTCGGGCCAGAACTGCTGGCGTGTGCCGCGCAGGTCGGTCTCGCCTACTACCTTCACGGGGTAGAGCGGCTTGCCCTTCTCGTACTCCTGCTGATATATCTTTCCGTCGCGGAACACCTGCGACTTCATGCGTGTTGAGAGCGCGTTGACGCAGCTCACGCCCACGCCGTGCAGACCGCCGCTGACTTTGTATGATCCCTTGTCGAACTTGCCGCCGGCGTGGAGCACGGTCATTACGACCTCCAGAGCCGACTTGTGCAGCTTGGCGTGCATGTCTACCGGGATACCACGACCGTTGTCCTGAACGGTTATCGATTCGTCTTCGTTGATTGTCACCTCGATGTCGGTGCAGTAGCCTGCCATTGCCTCGTCGATGGAGTTGTCAACGGTCTCGTTCACGAGGTGGTGCAGACCCTTTTCGCTGATGTCGCCGATGTACATTGCAGGGCGCTTGCGCACGGCCTCAAGTCCTTCAAGAACTTGTATGTTACTTGCTGAGTAATTGTTCTCGGTGTTTTGTATTTCTGCCATTTTTGATTATCTATGTTTGGACTACAAAAGTACTAATTTTCCGTGACTTACGGAAATATTAATGCTTAAAAATGTGCGCCGAAACCAATTAGTTTCTGCTTGTTTTTCAGTTGCTTGCGGTGTGCTTGCGGACGGAAACAAAAAAAGGTCACACTTCGTTAGAAGCATGACCTTGTATGGGGCTCTGTCAGCACACTCTTAGCCGAGCTTGCTGATATGCAGACACAAACTTGACTTCAAGTTTGCAGCTTTGTTTTTGTGGATAATGTTAGTCTTTGCCAACTTGTCCAGCATTTTCTGAACAGAAGGATAGAGCTTTACAGCCTCTTCCTTGTCCGTCATTGCGCGCAGCTTACGAACTGCATTACGCATAGTCTTTGCGTAGTATCTGTTGTGCAAAGCCTTAACCTTGTCCTGACGGATTCTCTTGAGTGATGATTTGTGGTTTGCCATCTTGTTTTTTCAGTTTTTATTTTTTTATTGTAGTCCCTAGGAGAGTCGAACTCCTCTTTAGAGAATGAAAATCTCTCGTCCTAACCGATAGACGAAGGGACCAACACTACTTGCATTTTTGCGGATGCAAAGGTACTGCTTTATTTTAAACCCACCAAATTTTCTTTGTTCTTTTTTCTTTAAATCGTGCTTTTTTCATTAATTTTGCCCTTAAATAGACTAAAACAATCAGAAAATGTTGGAAAAAACGCGCGCAATAGTGCTTAACTCATTGAAATACGGCGAGTCGCAAATGATTGTTGACATGTATACCGAGGGGCGCGGACGCCTCTCTTTCATACAGCGTATTCCGCGTCAGGGGCGCGGCGGCATTAAGAAGCAGTATTTCCAGCCGCTCACCATTCTCGACATCGAGTTCGACTACCGCGCTACGCAGCGTCTGCACAAGTTGCGTTCGGCTGCTGTGGCGTTTCCGTTCCGCTCTCTGCCGTTCGATATGGCGAAACTCTCGATAGCCCTGTTCGTGGCTGAGTTCACCATCTACGTAACGCGATCGGAGCAGGCCGACCCTGCGCTATATGCTTTCGTAGAGAACAGCGTGCGATGGCTTGACGCCTGTGAGGGCAGTTTCGCCAATTTCCACATTATATATATGTTGCACCTCACGCGCTTCATCGGCTTCTATCCTAACGTGGAGGACTATGCCAGTGGTTGTAGCTTCGACATGCGCGAGGGTTGTTTTGTCTATGCGGCGCCTCCGCACGCCGATTTCCTGCCTCCGCACGAGGCTGAGAAGATTGGTCTGCTGCTGCGCCTCAACTATGCAACGATGCGCCTGCTGCGCCTCACGCGCGAGGAACGCAACCGCTGCGTAGATGTGCTGCTGGCTTACTATAGGCTGCACCTGCCCGACTTCCCCGAGATGAAATCGCTCGCAGTGCTGAGAGAGCTGTTCGGGTAGCCCCTCCCAACCCTCCCCGTCGGGGAGGGCTTAGCCAACAACGGCTTAGAAGGCTTAAAGGGCTGCCTTAGTTGGTTAAGGCTTAGGAAGGCCTAAAGAGGCTTAGAAAGGCTTAAACGCTGCCTTAGTTCGGCTTAAGCGCTGCCTTAGTTCGGCTTAAACGCTGCAAAAAAAATAACTTAAAACCAAATAATATGACAAAAATCCGCATTCCGGCTATGGACATCGCGCGTCGTCACCCGCTTTTCTTGAAGGGAACGACCGATGCTGCATACGCACGCTTTGCCTCAGACCTGGCAGAGCTTATGGAGAAACTGAACATTCAAGAATTCAAAGGCGACAATCTGCGTGAGCTCGCTATCGTGCTCACGATGTATTACGAGGATATGATTTCGGATCTGGGCATCTGGAACGCCCTTACCGACACCTTCCAGGAGCTGTACGGACGTCAGTTGCCGTTCTACGACGTAGACATGCAGAACTATTATCGCAACGAGCCGAACGTGGAGGACATACGCTTCCTCATCTGGCTGCTCATGACACGCACCGAGCCGTCGGCTGTGGTGTCGCCCGACACGCCGGCGCTTGAGGCGGCTGCACGCACGGCGTGCTCGCTGATGGACAAGCGCTTCGAGGATATGCCTGTGAACGAGGAACTGAAGGAGTTCTTCGAGAAGGCTGAGTTCGCCGAGAACTTCTACGCGCAGCTCGACCTCATGAAGTGGTCTTTCTACGCTTGCTATGCGTCGTGCAACGAGAATGCGCCGATGCTCATACGCCAACAGGCACAGCGCCTCTCGCAGTCGCTCAACTGTCCGCCGCCTATCGCCATGAACGTGGCTGAGAGCATCGCCATGTTCGAGAGCCGTCTGCAGCCGCTGGCTATGCGTCCGCAGGACTGGCTGGCTCGCATCGTGCGCAACAACGGCAACGCTGAGGCTGCCGACAAGATTGCTTCGCAGCGCTACCTGCCGTTCGACTTCTACCGCATCGTCGACTCGAAGAAGGGCGAGAGCATGACGTTCGAGTCGTTGCGCGGCGATAAGTTCACGCTGACCGACCTCACCATGTCTCACCCGCAGACGGAGTGCTATGACAGCAAGTCGGCTATGGCGTTCTTCGTGGAGTATGGCGGCGAGTTCTACCTCGGTTCGCAGGCTTCATGGTCGAACAACACTGAGGCTTTCGACGCCGAGAAGGCTACACGCAAGCATAACACCACGCTCTGTCTCGAAAAGCGCAGCAAGCTGATAGAGCAGAACAGCGGTTCGCCGTTGTTCTACTTCAACAACGCCGACATGCTGCGCCTGTTCCTCATCGAGCGTGTAGGACTGTCGAAGCGTGCCGTGTCGCAGCTCACGCTGCCGCAGGACGAGGTGGACTTCACCGTGTTCGTGCGCGAGTCTGACTTCAACGTGGTCTACTTCCCCAATGTGGCGCGACTCATCTGCGACCCGCGCAACCCGCTCTACGATGCCGAGTACGCCAAGGCGCACACCTTCGGCAACATCTTCATGCTGCCGGGTGACATGCTGCGCTACCTCAACGTTCACGACATGCTGCCCGAGGCTCGCATCAACTGCTTCGGCGGTGAGGAGGAAGGTCGCAAGGTGGTGAAGGAGAACTTCGACTTCTTCGCGCGAATGATGCAGGGCAGCGCCTACTAAGCAATCGCAGCCTGCATCGGCAGCGCCATCTATAAACGACGGCGCTGCTATCTGTAAACGGATGCGGCGCTTACTATATATAAATAATGTAATAAAAACAAAGAGATTATGAAGATAAAGAGTATGCTCCTGCTTATGGCGTTCGGCCTGTCGGCCTGCACGAGCGGCAGATATGCCGGTGTGCCAGCTAAGTATAACAAGCTGATAGACCAGACGATGGCTACAGCCGGTGCCAATGCGAAGGAACTGAAGAAGGCGCTGAAGGAAGCGCCCACAAGTCAGCGCGAGGGCATGGCGTTCCTCATTTCGTACATGCCTGAGAGAGACGCGAAGTCGCTCTCAGCCGACTTCCTTCTTGAGAACGTTGAGTACGCTTACAAGGCTCGCGCCGAGTTCCCGTGGGCAAAGACCGTGCCCGACAGCGTGTTCCTGAACGACGTGGTGGCTTACGTGAATCTGAACGAGGCGCGCGAGAACTGGCGCAAGGACTTCTACGAGCGCTTCAAGAAGTACGTGGCTCCGTGCAAGACGATGCGCGAGGCTATCGACTCGGTGAACAAGAACGTGCGCGATGAGCTGCTCGTCGACTACAATACGAAGCGCGAGAAGCCCGACCAGGCTCCTTACGAGTCGATGCGTCAGCACATGGCTTCGTGCTCCGGTCTCTCTATCCTGCTTACCGATGCGTTCCGCGCCGTAGGCATCCCGTCGCGTGTGGCTGGAACTCCGGCTTGGCACGACGACCGCGGCAATCATAACTGGAACGAGGTGTGGATAGACGGTCAGTGGCGCTTCACCGAGTATTATCCTTCCGACGACCTCGACCAGTCGTGGTTCCTCACTGACGCGGGCAAGGCGATAAAGGAGGACGTGAGAAAGGCTATCTATGCGGCTTCGTTCAAGCCTACAGGCTATTACTTCCCGTTGGTTTGGGACGACAACATTCGCTATGTTCACGCCGAGAACGTCACCGACCGCTACACCAGCCTCTACCGTGCGCAGCTCTCTGCCACACCTGCCGACGACAAGCATGTGGCTCTGCGCGTGATGGTGTTCAAGGATAAGGACCATGCCGAGAATTCGGGCGACCGCGTGGCTACCAACCTCGATGTGTTCAAGGGCGACAAGCAGCTCTACGGTGGTCGCAGCACGGGCGCTACGCAGGACATGAACGATGTGCTTACGTTCAATGTGGAGAAGAACCAGCAGTACATCGTGAAGTTCATGAACGGCAAGGGCGAGATGCAGATGCAGACCGTGGAGGTTGGAGACAATACCACAACGCTCAAGCTCTACATGCAGTAATTTTTCAGGGGGTGCACTTGTCTCCGCTCGGCTTTGCCGCTTGCCATAGCAAGAAGTGCACCAACATAGCAAGAAGTGCACCCAGAAATACACAGATTGTTAGGGTGCGTAAAACAAAACAACGGATTAAGCGGATTAAACGGATTTTTACTCAAGCAATGAGAATCCGTTTAATACGCTTAATCCGTTTTTAATTCTTGCAAGTTTTAATTCTTGCAAGTAGAGTTATCCGTTCACTGCTTGCGCTTGTTCCATTGCGCCATGATGAGACTTGTGGTGGGCGTGGTGACGATGTTGAGCACGAGGAAGTAGAGGATGGTATGCCAGTCGCTGCTCTCGCCAGTAATGTCGAAGCCGAGCAGATAGAACACGCCGGAATACACCATCAGAAGCACGAAATAGAGAAGAAACTCGCAGGTCTTTTCTGCTGTCACTTTGTTTGCTGTCATAACTGTATGTTTTTGAAGATTATTATCGGGTTGTTACTGTTTGGAGGGTGTTGATATTGTTTGGAGGGTGTCGATATTGTTTGGAGGGATGGTGATGCTGTTAGAGAGGTTGCTTGGCTGCAGATGCTGATTGTCTGCGCAACTGCACCATTGCGCCAATCAGCACGACATCGCCAAGCACCCATGCAGCATAGGCGAACCACTCGCTGTATGCCTTGATGCTCAGCAGCGGCATGAGGAAAGCCAGTGCGGTTGCGGCGTCGAAGAAGTCGGATTTCAGCAAACTGCGCACAATGGCACACAGACGGCGACGGTCGGCAAGGGCGAGCCACAGCGCTCTGCCCGCTACGGCGAGCAGGAGCACGGCGCAAGTGGCGATGAGAAAGGGCGACACATGCTGCATGCCGTACTCAAGCAGTGCGTCGAGCTTTAACCACAGGCAGAGCAGCACGCCCATAGCCATTGTTGTCTCGTTTCTATACTCGTTTGTTTCCATAGCGTGTTGTTGTTTTTTTATCAGAATGGATGTTATGGTTTTAATCAGACGAGGCTGTTTCAGCGTTTTGTATTGTACGGGTTGTCGATGTCCAAAAACAGGTCGAGCAGCACGCCCAATGCGAACACGGCTGCGTACTTCAGTCGGCGCCATCCCTTGCGCGGCTTCTTCGTTGCGGGCGCCTTTTCGGTGAAGTATCTCTCGGTGGCGAACAAGCCCATTGTAGCCTTTGCCTCGCGAATGTCGTCGGAGTCGTCGTCGGTTTCGGCAAGCATCTGCTTCAGCTTTGCCTCCTCCTGCTCGCTCAGCGTGGCGTCGAAATAGCCCTCTATCAGACTGTGTATATCGTTCTTTGCCATCAGTTTATGTTTTTATAGGTTTCACGAATCTGTTTTCGCGCTCTCGAAAGCGTCTGTCTTACGTTCTCCTCTGTCATGTCTACGGCGGCGGCAATCTCGGCGAACGAGTATCCCTCGTAGTCGCGCATCCAGAGCACGCGCCGCTGCGTGTCGCTGAGCTGCATCTCCACAATTCGCTTCACGGCGTCGAAGCGTTCGCGCATGTCCTGCTCCTTTGCGTCGTCGGTGGCGCCGCAGACGTTGGCGGGCTGAACGCTGCGGTGGGCTGAGCGCAGATAGTCGATGCTCACGTTCTTCACTATTGTGGCGGCTATGCGCTCCGTCTGCTGCTGGTCGGGCGGCATGTTCTTCAGCGTCCACAGCTTGCAGAACGCGTCCTGCAGCACATCGTCAGCGTTGTCCTCACCGGCTATGCTGCGCGCCGTGGTGTGCAGTCGTTGACGTATGCGCGTGAATATTGTCAGTACGTTGTTTTCCATTGTCGTGTCGGGGGTGCGTTCTGGGTTTGTCGGTTGCTTGTTACATATATATAACGTGCGACGTGCGGTTTTGTGACAAACGGGTGCAGTTTTTTTTAGGGGCATCCGAAATATGGAGTGATTCAATCATGAACATATAAGTAGCGGAGGTCTCCGGCCTCCGCAGCACCAAGTAGAATACAAATCATTACTAATAATAGAGTTTGTATCATTGGTTGCTGCGGAGGCCGGAGACCTCCGCTACTAAAAAATTCGATAAATCCGCTTAATCTGTTGTTAATACCTATTCGGCTTAATACTGTATCATCTGCAGCACGTCGGCAATCTTCTCGATGCCCTCCTGCAGCGGCTTCTTCACCATCTGCTTGATGAACATGTTGAGCTCAGCCTTGATGGTGAGCTTCATCTTCGATGTTGTAGAGGTGACGGGCAGCAGCTGAATCCAGAAGTTGAACGGGATGGGGCTCTGCTCGCTCTCGAACTTGATGCACTTCGGCTCGTCGCGGTCTACGATGCGCAGGCGGATTGATCCTACCGGCGGCACGTTGACAGAGAGCGAGTCGGCGTCGAACGTCATATCCTTAATCTTCTCCGCCTGCTGGCGCGCCTCCTCGGGCATCGTGTCCTTCATCAGCTCGTAGCGCTCCTTCAGAGCCTGCAGGTTGCTGAGGTCGCTGAGCTTGTTGTAGACATTCTGCTGCGGATAGTTGATCTGTCGTATTGTACTTTCGAATGTTGTCATGTGTTTTTTCTTCGAAAAATGTTGAGGGGTTGAGATGTTGAGATGGTGAGAAATGTGTTGAGATATTGTAATGGTGAGAGTAGTCTCAACATATCAACGCCTCAACATTTCAACATCCATTGTCACCACATCACCATCTCACCACCACAACACCTTATTACTTCTTCCAGTTAGCCGGGTCCTTGCGCCACTCGTGCAGCAGCTCTACGTCCTCGTTCTTGATGTAACCAGTCTCAAGAGCCTGCTCTACGACGTGGTCGTAGTCGGTGAGAGTTTCGAGGCGTACGTCAGCCTCGGCAAAAGCCTGAGCTGCAATCGGGAAGCCGTATGTGTAAGAAGCCACCATGCCCACTACCTGGTAGCCTGCCTCGCGCAGAGCTGCAACAGCCTTCAGCGAGCTTCCGCCGGTAGAGATGAGGTCTTCTACGACAACCACCTTAGCGCCTGCTGGCAGTTCGCCCTCGATGAGGTTCTGCATGCCGTGGTCCTTAGCCTTAGAGCGCACGTAGACGTACGGGAAGTTGAGCTCGTCGGCAACCAGTGCGCCCTGAGCGATAGCGCCGGTAGCTACGCCTGCCACAGCCTCTGCCTCGGGGAAGTGCTCGAGGATGGTGTGAACGAGTTCGAGCTTAACGTACGAGCGCAACCAAGGGAACGAGAGAGTCTTGCGGTTGTCGCAGTAGAATGGAGATTTCCAACCTGATGCCCATGTGAACGGATCGTTGGGCTGAAGCTTGATGGCCTTTACTTCGAGAAGCTTAGAGGCGAAGTCTTTTTTGAGTGTACTCATTGCTGTAATTATTAATTTTTAATTATTAATTTTTAATTGTTACCTTTCAGATATTTAATTGAGATGTTTAGTCTTGGGTATTCAATAATGCAAATGTAGATAAAATTATCGAAAAACCGATGTGTTATGCCCTACAATTTGTAAAATTCAATAACTTTGCAACTGCACAAGCGAATTTCAAAACTCTCAATTGAATAATTCACAACTCAACATTGAATAATTCAAAATCGGCGTAGCCGACAATTCAAAATTCAAAATTCAAAACTCAAAACTCGAATATGCTCCACACTCTCAACGTCTCCATTCCCTCACCCCGCCAGTTCACCTATCCGTTCTGCTACGAAGTAGACCCGCTTGCTGAGGCTGCGTCGCTGGAGCTGCAGCGCTACATCGCCGACGCCGACCTGATGAGCACGGAGAAGGGTTGCGGCAAGATGTTCGGCGTACTGGTGGTTGAGTACGAGGACGAGTCGGGCGCATTGCAGCGCGGCTTCCTTGCCGCCTATTCGGGCTTGCTTGGTGGCAGGAACGACTGGCCTTACTTCGTGCCGCCCGTGTTCGACGCGCAGCAGCCCGACGGCCATTTCAAGCGCACGGAGCGCGAGATAAGCGCCATCAACCGTGAGATTGCAGCCATTGAACACGACCCTGAGTATCTGCAGAGCGTGGAGCAGCACGAGCAGACGAAGAAGCGCTTGCAGGCTGAGGTGGACGCGTTCAAGGCTGAGGTGGATGCTGCGAAGGCACGACGCGACGCACGCCGCAAGAGTGGCGAGCCGCTGAGCGAGGAGGAGCAGGCGGAGATGATACGCGAGAGTCAGTTTATGAAGGCGGAGCTGCGCCGGCGTCGCAAGGCGATGGAGCAAGCCGATTCAACACTCACCACTCAACATTCAACATTCTTAAAATCGCTTCAGCGCAAGCGCAAGCAGATGAGCGACGAGCTGCAGCGCTGGCTCTTCTCTGCCTATCGCATGCTCAACGCCAAGGGCGAGGAGCGCGACCTTATCGACATCTTCCGCGAGTACACGCACGCCATGCCCCCAGCCGGAGCCGGCGACTGCTGTGCGCCGAAGCTCCTGCAATACGCCTACCTGCACCATCTGCGCCCCGTCTGCATGGCAGAGTTCTGGTGGGGCGAGTCGCCTGCGTCCGAGATTCGCCACCACCTGCATTACTATCCTGCCTGCCGCTCGAAGTGTCTGCCCATACTCACGCACATGCTCAAGGGGCTCGACGTGGCGCCCAATCCGCTCGCGCAGAAGCGGCACTCCGCCGAGCCGCGCGTGCTGTACGCAGACGAGTATATAATGGTGGTTGACAAGCCGGCGGGCATGCTGTCGGTGCCGGGAAAGGCGGAGAGCGTGAGGTCGGAATTCTCTGACTCGGCGAATATCAGCGTAGAAGAATACTTCGCAAACCTACAGTTACCCACGAATTCTCAACTCCCAACTAAGCAATTCACAATCGGCGAAGCCGACAATTCAAAACTCAAAATTCAAAACTCAAAATTCCTCAAAGCCGCCCACCGCCTCGATATGGACACGAGTGGACTGCTTGTGCTTGCCCGCACCGAACAGGCGTATGTAGAGTTGCAGCGTCAGTTCGCCAGTCGCGAGACCGTGAAGCGCTACGAGGCTGTGCTCAGCGGCGTGCCAACTCAAAACTCAAAACTCAAAACTCAAAACTCTTCCGCGCAGCCGTCAGGCTGCTTGGAAGCCATCTCTCTGCCTCTCATCGCTGACATCAACGACCGTCCGCGCCAGCGTGTGGACATGGAGCACGGCAAGCCCGCACTAACATTATATAATATAGTAGAGGTGAGGGCAGTAGATGCGAATACTGCCGTGGCGTACACAACAAAAAAGGTGGACAAGCGCCGCACGCTTGTCCACCTCTATCCTAAAACCGGTCGCACGCATCAGCTCCGCGTGCATTGCGCCCATCCCTTAGGTCTCGCCTGTCCTATTCTCGGCGACCCCCTCTACGGCATCGAGCGCGCCGACCGTATGTATCTGCACGCCGCCGAACTCACGTTCCGTCATCCCGTCACGGGCGAAACGATGCACTTCCTTTCGCCCAGCGGCTTTTAGCAAACAAGTAGCGGAGGTCTCCGGCCTCCGCAGCACCGAGTATGACCCTCATGTTTTTATATTTTCGCAGTAAAACCTCACGAAAAGTCATCGTCACCCGAACGCAATCCGATCGGACGGCGGACGCAATCCGATCGGGCAGCGGACGGAATCTGATCGGGCGGCGGACGGAATCTGATCGGACGGCGGACGGAATCTGATCGGATCGCGTTCGATGTCCGATGGATATACATGGAGTCCTCGATGCTTACCTTCGAGTAAACCAAGAGTTTTTGATGTGAACTATTAAAATGATTGCTTTGTTATTAGTCGTATTTCAAATATATTCGATCTTTGAAATTGTGTACCCAAAAGTTTCATATGTGCAATATTTTTTGTACCTTTATGCATAATACGAGATTATGTTACAGCAACAACAGACCATATCATTCAGTGATTATTCAAGTTTGTATGACTTGATAATCCCCAAAGACAACCTGCTCCGACAGATAAACGATCTGGTGGACTTTAGTTTTGTGTACCAAGAATTGCAGGACAAGTACTGTCATGATAATGGGCGTACGGCAGAGAGTCCTATACGTATGTTCAAATATCTCCTTTTGAAGGTGATTTATAATGTATCGGACGTTGATGTTGTAGAACGTGCTCGCTATGATATGTCGTTTAAGTATTTCTTGGGATTAACTCCTGAGGAGACTAACTTGATTAATCCAAGTTCATTGACCAAATTCCGTCGGCTTCGCCTGAAGGATATAGAATTATTGGATTTACTCATCAAAAAGACCGTTTCTATTGCTATTTAAGTAGGGGTTCTCAAATCCAAAACCATTATCGTTGATGCAACCCATACGCTTTCACGTTCCAATCCTATTAGTGCAGCAAAGAATTTGGAATATTATTGCAAGGCTGTTATCAAGGTCGTAAATTCTGTAGATGACAGTATTGAACTGCCCGAGCTTCCTAAAGAGAAGAAATACTCTTCTATCATGAATGCAGCCAAAACAATTGTGGCTGTAGTAGAAGCTGACACGGCAACAGCCAATATGCCTGCCGTGAAGGAACGTCTCAACATGCTGAAAGAAACAATTTCAGACGCTGAAACACGAGGTGTAATATCAAAGGATGAGGATGCCCGCACTGGACATAAGACCGCTGACTCTTCATTCATTGTAGTTTTGACACACTCGCAGAGGGTGCAGCTCTTGCTCGTTTGGTGCAGCTCTTGCTCTGTTGGTGCATTTCTTGCTCGGTTGATGCACTTCTTGCTCTGGCAAGCGGCAAAGCCGAGCGGAGACAAGTGCACCCCCTAAGTGTGCCACCATTCGCGTCCGCCGTCCGATCGGATTCCGTCCGCCGTCGGTGGAAAAGTATTGGGAAAAACGTTGCAAGAACGTTGTGCTCAACGGCAATACTATCGGCGACTTCGCCATCTTTGACGTGAGCGTATTTCGTCGTTTTTATTATCCGCACCCTAACAATCTGTGTATTTCCGTGAAATCTGTGGGAGAATACTCAGTAATAAATTCTGTGAGTTCTGCGTATTCTGTAGGAGACCATTCCGTCAAACCTTCGATGAAATCGTGCTTTTTTGTCCCATTTCGCAGACTTTTAGAAAAAAACGCCATATAAATTCGAAAAAATTAAATTATTCTCTTTATCTTTGCCAATATCTTTAGAGATTGTTATCAAACAACTGCAGTACAACACCCACTATATTTATTAATAAACCACGAATCTCTGTATATAGTTATATGATAGGTAGAAATTTATTATACTTCTTATATGGCGCAAACATAATGTTCCATCTTGTAATGGCATGTATGTTCTTCTACAGACATTGCAGCCGTTTGAAGATATACGTGAGTGTGCTTATGCTCACCATTGTGGCGCAGTATGTGAAGGACCTCATATTCATCGGCAACACCTACTACGGTTCGCGTCTTGAGGAACAGTATGCGTCGAGCATCGACCTGCTCACGCTGCCCATGTACGCCATTGTGCTCGTAGAAGCCTGCCGTCCGTTGTGGATGAACTGGAGTAGGGCGTTCTGTTTCTACATTCCGTTTGTCGTCCTGATGGTGGCATTCTGGGTGCATCCCGTGCCGCTTGCCTATCATGCCATGCACTTCGCCGCCATCCTCTGCGCCGTCTTCATCCTTCTATGGGCTTTGCGAGAGTTGCCGCGCTTCGAGCGTGCGCTCAAGGAGGAGTATTCCTACGCCGAATACATCAACCTCCACTGGCTGCGCGGCGTCATCCTGCTCTTCTTCTGTCTGCTCATGCTATGGGTGTACGACAGTATGGCGTCGGGCGTGCGATACGACAATCTGTTCCTCTTCAACTCACTCGTGATGTGGATAGCCGCCTGCTTCTGCTTCTATCGCCAGTCGGTGGTTATCAACGCCGTGAAGTCGTACTTCGTAGAACCGTCTGAAGACAATGCCGAGACTAACCTCGATGCAGCCGAGAACGACCTCGACAAGGCGATGGCGCATCTGGAGGCAGCCGAGGCCGACCAGAATGCTCCACATGCGCACACGCAGCCCGAAAGCGTAGCGGAAACTGTGGCAGAACCGCAGCCCGTTGCTGAACAACCCGTTGAACCGGAACCCGAAGAACTCAAGCTGCAGCAGGAGGCAGCCTTCGCCGAGCGCATGTATCTGCTCTTCGAGAAGGAGCATGTCTATCTCAATCCGCGCTTGCGTCTTTCGGAGCTTGCCATGCTCCTCGGCACCAACCGCACCTACCTCTCGCAGTATTTCAACCAGAACTGCGAAAGTACTTTCTACGACTTCGTAAATGATTATCGCATACACCACGCAAAACTGCTTCTTCACTCCACCGACGACACGCTCGAAACCATTGCGATGAACTCCGGCTTCAATTCGTTGTCCACTTTCCGCCGTGCTTTTGTGCAACGAGAAGGCATGAGTCCGATAGAGTTTAGAGCGTCAAACGGTAAAATCAGGGTGTCAAACAGTCAAAAGCTGGAGTAACTTGACGAAAATCAAAGGTTTTTACAATTTGACATTTCTCTTTTACGCAGTGGAATTGAAGGTATGAAAAAAGTTACTACTTTTGCAATACCAACAGAAACAACAAGAAAACTAAGTGAGTACATTTTCTGTTCTAATAGGAGCAGAGGTGTAGTTTAAATTTATAAGAAGCAGTTTGTAATTGTTTGATAAATCAAGAAAAGAGTTTAAGAACCGCCAAGCAGTGATGCTTGGCGGTTTTGTTTTATAATTCTTTAGTTGAAAATTGAGAATTGAGAGTTGAGAGTTGTTTTAGTTGAGAGTTGAGAATTTAGAATTGAGAGTTATGATATGTTCTGCAGCTTTCAAAGATAAGAGCGAGTTCTCAAGGTAATCATAACTCTCAACTTTCAACTTTCAATTCTCAACTGGGAGAAATTCTCAACTCTGAATTTGTGCAGCCAATCGCTCCAGCGCTTCCTTCAGCACGCTTCTCGGCGTCGCAACATTCATTCTCATAAAACCCTTGCCTTCCTTTCCGAACATCTCGCCGTCGTTGAGAGCCAGACGCGCACGGTTTACGAAAAGGTCAATGAGCTGGTCGTGGTCGAGATGCAGGCCGCGGCAGTCGAGCCACACTAAGAACGACGCCTGCGGTCGCACAGCCTTAATCTGTGGCAGGTGCTTGCTGAGGAACTCCTCAACGAACAGAATGTTCTGCTCCACGTACGCCAGCATCTGCTGACGCCATTCCTCACCATTCTTGAACGCAGCCATCGTAGCGATAGGTGCAAACAGATGCGGGTCATCAAGTTCGTTCGCCGTCATCCACTCGAACAGCGGGCGGCGCAACTTCTCGTTCGGCACAATGCACCACGAGCTTACAATGCCCGCAATGTTGAACGTCTTCGACGGAGCACCGAACGTGATGCTACACTGCGCAGCCGCCTCAGAAACCGATGCGAACGGCACATGCTTGTTGCCGAAGATAGCCATATCAGAGTGAATCTCGTCGCTGATGACGATGATGTTGTGCTCAGAACAGAAGTCGGCAAGACGGCGCAGCGTGTCTGTATCCCATGTTATGCCCGCCGGGTTGTGCGGGTTGGAGAGTATGAGCACGCGGCACTTCTCGTCAGCCACTTCCGCCAGATTGTCAAAGTCCATCGAGTACGATCCGTCGGCATTCTCCCTAAGCGGGTTGTACACCACCTTGCGGTGATTGCCCTCAGGCGTCAGTCGGAACGGGTGATACACCGGCGGCTGAATGATAACCTTCTCGTCCTCCTTCACGAACACGTTGATGACGAAGCCGATGCCCTTCACGATGCCCGGTATGAAGCGCATCCACTGCTCGTCGACGCGCCACTGGTGGTGGTCCTCAATCCATTTAGCCACCGTCTGCCAGTAGTCGCGCGGCAATATCGTGTAACCGAACAGCGAGTGTTCGAGACGCTTGCGCAGCGCGTCGGTTATAAACTGCGGCGTCTCGAAGTCCATGTCCGCCACCCAAAGCGGCAGCAGGTCGCCTCTGCCATATCTCTCTGCAAGCACCTCGTGCTTCAGGTCGCCCGAACCAGAACGGTCGACAACCTTATCAAAGTCGTATTTCATAGTTTTCTTTTTTTAGGGGGTGCACCCCCTGATTACAAAGCCTGGCGGAAGTCCTCCACGATGTCGTCCATATCCTCCAGACCCACAGAGATGCGAATCGTCGTGTCGAGCACGTCCATCGCTGCGCGCTGCTCGTCGGTGAACGGACCGAAGATGGTGCTGGCAGGGTGGATGGCGAGCGTGCGGTTGTCGAAGAGATTCGTGGCGCGGCGCACCAGCTTCAGTTTGTTGATGAAGCGGAAGCAAGCCTCCTTCGACTCCAAGTCGATAGTGAACATGCAGCCCGCCGTCTTGCCGAACTGACGCTGCGCCAAAGCATAGTACGGATTGTCGGGCAGACCGACGTAGTTGACGCTCTTAATCTGCTCCAATCCACGCAGAGCATTCACCAGATACTCCGTGTTGCGCACCTGCATGGCGTAGCGTGCGTTCAGATTCTCCAGTCCGAGGTTCTGCATGTAAGCCACGTGCGGTGTCATGTAAGCGCCGAGGTTAAACAGCATCTCGTCGTGCAGGCGGCGAGCAAACTCGGGGAATCCGCCGTAGTCGATGACGATGCCGCCGAGCGAAGTGGCGCCGCCAGAGAGATACTTCGTGGTAGAAACCACCTCGATGTCCACGCCCAGTTCGTGAGCGTTGAACTCGGTGAACGGAATAGCCGTGGTGTCAGCCACGAGCGGAATGTTATGTTCGTGTGCAATCTCAGCCAGCGCCGCGAGGTCAGCCACCTCAAGCTGCGGATTGGTGATTATTTCGAGGAAGATGCAGCAGGTGTCAGCATCAACGGCGCTTCGCACCTCGTCGAGATTTGTCAGGTCGCACAGATGCGTCGTCACGCCGAATCGCGGCAGCGTCTTCGTCAGCAGCGAGTAGGTGTTGCCGAACATGTGTCTTGACGACACTACTTTCTTGCCCTGCTCCACGAGCGAGATGAGTGCGCCCGATATGGCCGCCATGCCCGACGACATCGCCGTCACACGGTCGGCACCGGTCAGCGCCTTTATCTTGAGTTCGAGATAGTTTACTGTAGGATTCATCACACGCGAGTAGTCGGGCTCCTCGATACGTCCGCAGAAAGCGTCCGACATCACGTCGGCGTCAGCGAACTCGTAAGCAAGCGTGTGGTAGACAGGCATACTCAATGCGCCGTATGCATCGCTTTTCTGGAAAGGGGTGTCGATGGCAAGTGTTTTTTTCTTCATGATCTTGTTTATTAATTCCGCTGCAAAAGTACGCAAATAGCTTCTTTCTACACCTATTATATATATACTCAGTTGCGCACGCCTTTTCTATTTAACATCTTTTGTATGTTACAGCTTCATTTTATGCCGTCAATAATAGCGATTCAAGCATAAAAATCAGTATTTTTGCAATTGCTAAATACTAATTTTATGAGAACAAATTATCTATTACGACTCTTATCTGTCGCGCTACTTGCTGTATGCTTTAGTGTTACAGCCGCTACCGCTGCGACTCAAAATCTCACGCAATACGTAAATCAATATGTCGGAACGGGCGGTCATGGCCACACGTTCATGGGCGCCAACGTGCCTTTCGGACTCGTTCAGCTCGGTCCTACCGAGCCTACACGCGGCTGGGACTGGTGCTCTGGCTACTACTATGACGACGACGAGCTCATCGGTTTCGGCCACATGCACCTCTCGGGCACCGGCATCGGCTGCCTCGGCGACGTGGCGTTCCTGCCCGTGAAGGACTTCAAGCAGACTTCCACACGCTTCAAGCACGAGGCAGAGAAGGTGCATCCGGGCTACTATTCGGTGCAGCTCACCGACCCTAACGTGCTTGTGGAGCTTACTGCCACAGAGCGTTGCGGTTTCCATCGCTATACCTTCAAGAACGGCGCAAAGGCTCAGCTCGCTCTCGACCTCTCGCAGTGCATCGGTTGGGATAAGCTCAACGACTGCCTGCTCACGCAGGAGAGCGCTACACGCCTCACCGGTTTCCGCCGCTCAAACGGTTGGGCAGCCGACCGCCGCATCTATTTCTCTATCGACTTCTCGCAGCCCGTCACCGTCCATCGTCTCGACTCGATGGAGCGCGTCGTTGTGTCTGTAGCCGACAACACCAAGCCGCTGCTCGTGAAGGTGGCGCTCTCGCCGGTGAGCATCGACAAGGCTAAGCTGAACATGCAGGCAGAGTTGGCAGGTTGGGACTTCGACGCAGCCGTTAAGCAGGCTGATGAGGCTTGGAACCGCGAACTCGCCCGCATCGAGATACAGACCAACGACCGCACAAAGAAGCGCGTTTTCTACACCGCGATGTATCATCTTATGACCTCTTGCTCTAAGTTCAACGACGTAGACCGCGAGTATCGCGGCGCCGACGGCAAGGTGCATAAGGCAGACTTCACCAATTATACCACGCTCTCGCTTTGGGATACATACCGTGCGGCTCATCCGCTCATGACGGTTGCCTTCCCCGAGATGCAGCGCGACTTCGCCCAGACCTTCCTCAATATCTACAAGCAGCAGGGACGTCTGCCGGTATGGCATCTCATGGGCTCAGAGACCGACTGTATGGTGGGCAACCCGGGCGCAATCGTGCTCGCCGACCTCACCATGAAGGGCTTCGTAGAGGATAAGGAGCTGGCGCTTGAGGCTCTGAAGGCTACACAGATGAAGGACATACGCTCGCTCGGTCTGCTCAAGAAGCATGGATACATACCCTGGAACCTCGAACCCGAGAACGAAACCGTTGCGAAGGCGCTCGAATACTGCGCTGCCGACGACGGTGTGGCTAAGGTGGCTAAGCTGTTGGGCAAGAAGGACGACTACGAGTACTTCTTCAACCGCTCTCGTTCTTACAAGAAATACTACGATCCGGAGACTCGCTTCCTCCGCGCTGTAGGCACCGACGGCAAGTTCCGCCTGCCGTTCAACCCGTTCTTTGCCGAGCACCGCACCAACGACTACACCGAGGGCAACGCATGGCAGTACACCTTCCTCGTGCCTCACGACGTGAAGGGTCTCATCAAGCTCTTCGGATCAGACAAGGCATTCATGTCTAAGCTCGACTCGCTCTTCTTCGTTGAAGGCTGGGCTGGCGACAACGCTTCGCCTGATATGTCGGGTATGACTGGTCAGTATGCTCACGGCAACGAGCCGAGCCACCATGTTATATATATGTACAACTACGCAGGACGCCCCGATAAGGCTGCTCCGATGCTGCGCAAGATGCTCAACGAGATGTATCTCGACCAGCCCGACGGACTCTCTGGCAACGAGGACGTAGGTCAGATGTCGGCTTGGTACATCCTCTCGTCGGTAGGTCTCTACCAGGTAGACCCCGTTGGCGGTCGCTTCGTGATCGGTTCTCCGCTCTTCGACAAGGCTACCGTGAACGTGGGCGGAGGCAAGACCTTCACCGTTGTGGCGAAGAACAACTCCGACAAGAACATCTACGTGCAGAGCGCTCGCCTCAATGGCAAGACTCTCAAGAACTCTTACGTCGACTTCAACGACATCCGCCACGGCGGAACGCTCGAACTCGTAATGGGTCCGAAACCGTCGAAGTGGGCTACAACTACGGCATGCCGTCCGTAGTTGAATGTTGTTGTGTTGAGATGTTGAGTGTAGAATGTTGTTGTGGTGAGATGTTGAGGTGGTGAGTGTAGAATGTTGTTGTGGTGAGATGTTGAGGTGGTGACATTACATTACATATCTCAACACCTCAACATCTCACCACCTCACCATCTCACCATCTCACCACCTCACCATCTCACCATCTCACCATCACACCACCTCACCAATAATTAAACTTTTTCAACTAAAAAATAATCATTATGAAACTTAATTTAAGTTCGCAGATTGTATTGAATAAGGTACCGGAGCAATACTACCGCCCTCGTACGGCAGTTGAACGCTCTGAAATCACACGTTGCGAGAAACTCTTCACCGACATCTATCCGAAAGTGGAGGAGGGCGCGAAGGTTATCGCCGACACAGTAGAGACAGAAATCGAGCGTGCCAAGGCTGCAGGCAAGAAGTGCGTGCTCGCCCTCGGTACAGGTCTGTCGCTGAACCCTATCTACGAGGAGCTTATCCGCCGCCACAAGGCAGGACTCAGCTTCGACAACGTAGTAGTGTTCAACGCCTACGAGTATTTCCCGCTTGACAAGAAGTGCGCACAGAGCGCCATCAACCAGTTGCGCCATCGCTTCCTCGATCATGTAGACGTAAAGGCAGAGAATATACACACCCCCGACGGATCAATAGCTCAGGACGAAGTGTTCGAGCACTGCCGCGCCTACGAACAGCTCATCGCTGCTGAGGGCGGCATCGACATCGCCCTGCTCGGCATCGGTCGTATGGGTAACATCGCAGCCAACGAGCCTGGATCAAGTCTCGCTTCGCAGAGTCGTATCATCCTCATCGACCAGACCGCCCGCGAGGAGATGAGCAACAGCTTCGGCACACTCGACCAGGTGCCGCCGTGCTCTATCACGATGGGTGTTCACACGCTGCTCTCTGCCCACAAGATGTTCCTCACGGCATGGGGCGAAGAGAAGTCGGAGGTGGTGCAGAAGATTGTTGAAGGTGGCATCACCGACACCGTTCCTGCTTCGTTCGTGCAGACACACAACGACGCCAAGTTTGTCATCGACCTCGCTGCAGCCAGCAAGCTGACACGTATCGTTCACCCGTGGCTCGTCACCAACTGCGAGTGGACCGACAAGACGATACGCGCCGCTGTGGTTTGGCTCTGTCAGCTCGTGAAGAAGCCTATCCTCAAGCTCACCAACAAGGACTATAACGAGAACGGCCTTTCAGACCTGCTCGCCCTCTTCGGTTCGGCTTACAACTGCAATATCAAGATCTTCAACGACCTGCAGCATACCATCACCGGATGGCCTGGCGGCAAGCCGAACGCCGACGACACCAACCGTCCTGAGCGTGCGCTGCCCGCACAGAAGCGTGTCATCGTCTTCTCGCCGCACCCCGACGATGACGTGATCTCTATGGGTGGCACCATCCGCCGACTCGTTCAGCAGAACCACGACGTGCACATCGCCTACGAGACATCGGGCAACATTGCTGTGGGCGACGAGGAGGTAACACGCTTCATGCACTTCGTCAACGGCTTCAACCAGCTCTTCTGCGACAGCAAGGACGAGGTGATAAAGAAGATGTACGGCGACATCAAGGAGTTCTTCGCCCAGAAGCGTCCGAGCGATATGGATACCAAGGAGGTGCGCACCATCAAGGGCCTTATCCGTCGTGGCGAGGCTCGCACAGCCTGCACCTACAACGGCATTCCGCTCGACCACGTACACTTCCTCGACCTTCCGTTCTACGAGTCAGGCAAGATAGAGAAGTTGCCGATGGGCGAGGCTGACGTTAAGATCGTTCGCGAACTGCTCCAGCAGGTTAAGCCTCACCAGATATACGTAGCCGGCGACCTCGCCGACCCGCACGGCACTCACCGCAAGTGTACCGACGCCGTGATGGCTGCCATCGACCTCGAGAAGGAGGCAGGCGCCAAGTGGCTCGACAACTGCCGCATCTGGATGTATCGCGGCGCATGGGCTGAGTGGGAAATCGAGAACATCGAGATGTGTGTGCCGATGTCGCCGGAGGAGCTTCGCGCCAAGCGCAACTGCATCCTCAAGCACTCTTCGCAGATGGAGAGCGCACCGTTCCTCGGCAACGACGAGCGTCTCTTCTGGCAGCGCGCCGAAGACCGCAACCACGCAACCGCCGAGCTGTATCACAGCCTGGGCTTGGCTTGCTACGAGGCAATGGAGGCGTTCGTGCGATATAACCCGTAACCCCCTGTACGTAGCGGAGGTCTCCGGCCTCCGCCACAGTCAACCATCATCAACCATCTCCCACAGAATTCACAGAACTCACGGAAAGACGAGCTGAAGGTTCTGTGAATTCCGTGTGTTCCGTGGGAAGAAAAATAATCTCCCGCAGAATACACAGAATTCACAGAACTTTCTGCTGAGATAATCTCCCACAGAATTCACAGAATTCACAGAACTTTCTGCTGAGATAATCTCCCACAGAATTCACAGAATACACAGAACTTTCTGCTGAGATAATCTCCTACAGAATTCACAGAACTCACGGAATTAGATAAATGACTCCCACAGATTCCGCAGATTTACACAGAACTTTCGAACAAAAAGCATCTGTGCTGATCTGCGAAATCTGTGGGAGTCTTTTTGTTTAGTCGTTTGCTGGAAAGCAATAATCAAATGAATGTCAGTCTCTTGCTACCTTTTATTGTTAAAAATGTAGCAAATATTGAAATAATAAACCGCTGTGTTCGTCATTTTGCAACAATTTGAGTAATTTTGCTGCGAATAGTGTTCCGCATATTGCAATAAACAACAATCAATATATCTAAAATGAAGAAACTTTACTTGATGCTGTCAATGCTCTTCGCATTCGGCACCGCAGCCAACGCCGTTCCGGCTAAGAAGCTGCAGAAGGTTATCACACTTGCCAACGGCGCAAAGGTGTCGGTGGAGCTGCGTGGTGACGAGTACCTGAGTTGGTGGGAAGGCGCCGACGGAACCGCTTATCGTGCTACTGCCGACGACGCCGTGTTCGAGGCGTTCGACCTCGAAGCGCAGAAGCCTGCCGCTGCCGCACGCCGTGCGAAGACCGAGCAGGGACGCGCCGCACGCCTCGCACGTGTGAACAGCTCGCTGAAGGGTGCCGACGACAAGATGCGCGGACTCGGTGGCGACCACATCACATACAAGGGCGTGAAGAAGGGTCTGGTGGTGCTCGTCGACTTCAAGGACAAGAAGTTCGCCGACGGACACGACCTCGAGTACTACAAGCAGATCATCAACGGTAAGGACTTCATCGACCCCACAGAAGGCTACGTTGGCAGCGTGCGCGACTACTTCCTCGCACAGTCTAACGGTCAGTTCGAGCTCGACTTCGACGTGGTTGGTCCCGTTACGATGTCGCAGAACTACGGCTACTACGGTCGTGACGGAGCATATATGGACGTGAACGTATATAAGATGATTAAGGAGGCATGCGACGGCATCAAGGACCAGGTGAACCTCGCCGACTACGACTGGGACGGCGACGGCGAAGCCGACCAAGTGTTCTTCCTCTACGCCGGTCTGGGTCAGGCGTTGGGCGGTTCTGCCAGCACCATCTGGCCCCACGAGTCGCAGTTGCGCTCCTGGCCCTGCGGCGTGCTCAAGTATCCTACAGGAAAGGTGAACACATACGCCTGCGCCAACGAGCTGCAGCCCGCAACTCAGGGTTCTTCAAACTACATCTCTGCTGGCATTGGCACCATCTGCCACGAGTTCTCCCACTGCCTCGGCTTCGCCGATATGTACGACACAACCGGCGGTGACGGCTACGGCATGGCCGTCTTCGACGTTATGGACCAGGGCCCTTACAACGGCAACGGCTTCGTACCGTGCAACTACACAGCCTTCGAGCGCATCTACGCAGGTTGGGTGGAGCCGATAGAGCTCGACTCTCCGGCTACCGTCAAGGACATGAAGTCGGTATCCGACTACGGACGCCCGTTCATCATGTACAACTTCAAGAACACCAATGAGTACTTCCTCATGGAGAACCGCCAGAACACCGGTTGGGATAAGGAACTCTACGGCTGCAACGGCCTGCTCATCGTGCACGTCAACTACGTGCCGTCACGCTGGACAAACAACAGCGTGAATGCAAGCACACAGGAGATTCAGTGCTGCACGGTAGTGAACGCCGACGGCTCGCGCGAGATGAGCGACCTCTACTCGCTGCGGGGCGACCTCTACCCGTACGTAGTGAAGGGCGTGACGAAGAACAACAAGTTCACCGACGAGTCGGAGCCGGCTGCCAAGCTCTACAACAAGAATCGCGACGACACCTACTACCTCGGTATCCCTATCACCGACATCAAACGCTATAAGGGTTCCATCTCGTTCAACGTTTGCGGTGGCGACAACAACAATATTCTCGACAATACGTTCAAGGAAATCGTTGACGGCATCAACGGCATCACCGTAGCCAACAAGACCGCAGACAACCGCGTCTACAGCATCGACGGACGCTACCTCGGAACCGACGCGTCGAAGCTCGGCAAGGGCATCTACGTGGTTGGTGGCAAGAAAATCGTGAAGTAAATTCAGGGGGTGCACCCCCTTTAAGAACCTTATATATTAATGTATAAACCGCTGGACATTACCACATGTCCGGCGGCTTTTTGTTTCTATTCTTCAACGCTTTCTTCAGGGGGTGCACCCCCTGAAAGCACCTCCTTGAAGGCATCACGCTTTCCATCGGATTCCGTCCGCCGTCCGATCGGATTCCGTCCGCCGCCCGATCGGATTCCGTCCGCCGCCCGATCGGATTCCGTCCGCCGTCCGATCGGATTCCGTCCGCCGTCCGATCGGATTCCGTCCGCCGTCCGGTCGGATATCTTGAAAAGCAACCAGCCAAGTACCGAGCATTTGCATTCATACTCCTTAATATTTAGCTGACAAAATAACATAAAACGCCGTGCGAAAACCGAAACTTGATGATCTTTCTGTTGTTGTTTTCATATTGTGTACGCAAACCTTTTGACATAATAATATTATTTGGGCAAACGGAAATTTGGCGTCATTTTGTTTTTTTAAGTTTGCAAAAACTTATAAATATTAATAAAATTATCGTGTTTTGGTGTGAATTGCAGAAAAAACGTAATAAAACCTCGCTTTTTGAGTTAAAATATTTGGTTGGGAAACAATTATTAATTAAATTTGCAAATGAATTTTAAAATTTAATTTACCAGACGTTGCAGGATACTAAGGCGATTGAGACGCATTCTGTTGTTTCTTCACCTCGAAGTGCGAGGGCTGCTTTTTATATAAAAGGTATCGTGACGACGTGTGTGCTTTTTTCAAATTAGAATAATGTAATACAGGTAAAAAACGAGGACAGCTCCCGACACATACAAAGTGAAAACAAAAAATCAAATTATAATAATTAATTAATTTAAAGAGAGAGAATTAATATGGAAAAAAGAATCATGATGTTTTTCGCCTGTCTCTTCCTAAGTATAGGAATGGCAATGGCACAAACTCACGTTTCCGGAATTGTCACCTCCTCTGAAGACGGTGAGCCCGTTATCGGCGCTACAGTCAAGGTGGTAGGTTCGCAGACAGCCGGTACAGTTACCGACATTGAAGGACGCTTCTCGCTCTCAGTCAGCAAGCCTGGCGTTGAGCTCGAGTTCTCGTCAATCGGTATGGTTTCTAAGCGCGTTAAAGCAAGCGAGAACATGACCGTAGTGCTCCAGGTGGACAGCCACACACTTGAGCAGGTAGTCATCACTGGTTACGGTTCTGCCAAGAAGTTGGGTTCAGTGGTAGGTTCTATTGCTTCTGTCGATAAGAAGAAGCTCGAGAGCATCGTTACTCCGAACTTCACCGACGCTCTTGCAGGTCAGGTATCAGGTCTTTCGGTACTTTCGGGAGCTGGTGACCCGTCTCAATCAGCAACAATCCGTCTGCGCGGTATTAACTCTATCCAGTCATCAAGCCAGCCGCTCTTCATCCTCGACGGTGCGCCGATTGACGCTGCGTTCTACGCAACACTCAACCCGGCTGACATCGAGAGCATCACAGTGCTCAAGGACGCTGCTTCTACAGCTATCTACGGTGCGCGTGCTGCCAACGGCGTTATCGTGCTCACCAGCAAGCAGGGTAAGTACAGCGAGCAGGTAAGCCTTAGCGTTAGAGCTCAGTACGGTATCGCTGGTCCTACAAGCGACGGCGTAGAGATGATGAACTCTAAGCAGTATGTCAAGTTCCGCGACCTCATCGGCCAGCCCGTATCAGACGAGGTTCGCACACTCGTTGACAAGTATAACATCAACACCAACTGGCGCGACGAGATGATCGACAACGCTGCTCCAACACTCGACGTTAATGCTACAATGCAGGGCGGTGGTCAGACCGTAAACTACTACATTTCGTTCAACCACCACAAGCAGGACGGTCTTATCGAGATGTCTAAGATGCACCGTAACACTCTTAACGCACGCATCAACGCACGCCTGAACCGCTTCTTCAAGATTGGTTTCACAACAAACCTCGGTGTGCAGCGCTACTCACAGAATGCAGAGTGGAGTGCAAGTGGCACTATCTACGCTGCCAACCCGCTCGTGTTCGCACGTAAGGCAATGCCTTTCGATACTCCTTATCAGTACACAATCGACGAGAATGGCAAGATGATCAAGGGCGATCGTGCTATCGGTCTTAAGTACTCAGGCCTTGTGATGCCTTGGTGGTACAACGCTCACCGCAACTACTATCGCAACAAGCTCACTCTCAATACCAGCGTCACCGAGACATTCACTCCGCTTGAGGGTCTCACATTCCAGGCATTGCAGTCGATAAACGGTCTTGAGAGCATGAACCACGGTTCGATCAGCCCGTACGACGCATTCGTAGACGGTATGGGCAACAAGATTGATGCGATGAAGGGTAGCGTTTCGGCTTCTACAAGCCGCTACTATCAGTTCACACTCTCGCACACAGCAGAGTGGCGCAAGCAGTTCGGCGACCACTACGTAGGCATTCTCCTCGGTGAGGAGACACGTATCGAGCGTTCACGCGGTCTCAGCGCTTACTCAGAGGGTCAAACCGACCCACGCCTTCTCCTCCTCCCTCATGGTACAACCGTTACACCGGACGACCTTGGCGACTCATTCGGCGAGGAAGTAGCCAACTCACTCTTCGCTAATGCAGAGTACAACTACAAGGAGAAGTACTACGTGACTGGTTCTATCCGTCGCGACGGTAGCTCTAAGTTCGCTCCCGGCCACCGTTGGGGAACATTCTGGTCAGCAGGTGCTAAGTGGGATCTCAAGAAGGAAGACTTCCTGAAGGATGTAGAGTGGTTGAACGACCTCTCGCTCAGCGTTAACTACGGTACAACCGGTAACGACTCTGGTACAGGTTCATACGGCTACTTCGGTAGCTACGGTGTTGGCGGTCTCTACAATGGTGAGAGTTCTCTCGGCATCGCATCGATGAGCAACCCGGATCTTACATGGGAGACAACAGCAAAGTGGAACGTAGGTCTTAACTTCTCTATCTTCGACCGCGCTCACTTCCAGGTAGACTTCTATCGCAACAAGTCGACCGACATGCTCATGTCGATTCCTTACTCAATGACTACTGGTTTCTCATCAGGTATCGGTAACGTGGCAGCAATGACCAACACCGGTGTTGAGGCAAACGTAGACGTAGACATTCTCAAGACAAAGGACTTCTACTGGAGCTTCAAGGCTAACGTGGGCTACAACAAGAACGAAATCACAGAGCTCTTCCAGGGCCGCGACGAGTACGTCCTCGCTAACACAGGTCTGAAGATGGCTGTAGGCCACGCTTATGGTGAGTTCTTCCAGGTACGCTTCGCAGGCGTTGACCCGATGACCGGTGCTCCGCTCTACTACGACAAGGACGGCAACAAGACAAAGAAGTTCAACGAGGAACGCGACGCCGTATTCCTTGGCAAGAAGCGCTATGCTCCTTGGACAGGCGGTTTCGGTACCAACTTCCGTTACAAGAACGTTTCGCTCATCGCCGACTTCGCTTGGGTAGCAGGTAAGTACATGATGATCAACGACGACTACTTCATCGCTAACCCGCAGCTCGCTACCGGTTGGAACCAGCGCGTAGAGATGCTCAACATCTGGACAACTCCAGGTCAGATAACAGATATCCCGGGTGCTAAGTACGATGTGCAGTTCACCGACCAGATGCTTCAGAACGCTTCGTTCCTCCGCATGAAGACTCTTTCGATCCAGTACGAGTTCCCGAAGAAATGGATGCAGGCTACTCGCTACATCAAGGGCGTGAAGGTATTCGGTATCGCACGCAACCTCTTCACCATTACTCCGTTCGAGGGTTACGACCCGGAGCCGGATCAGAACCTCGTGCAGTTCAACTACCCGAACACACGCCAGTTTGTATTCGGTGCTGAGATTTCTTTCTAATATTAACACTTAATCAGGAAATAAAATGAAAAAGTTATATATTTCAATGATGCTGCTGGGAGCCATGGCCTTCTCTTCCTGCGATATGGATCTGAAGCCGGTTGGCTCTCTTGAAGAGGAGACTGCCATCCAGAACTCTCAGGACCTGCGCAAGTTCCGCAATACGCTTTACACCAATTTGCGCTCTGTAACCTCTGGTGCATTCGTCTATCTCACAGATATCCAGCTCGACGGTTTCAATGGTCTTATCAGCAACGGTAACAACCTTAGCGATTTCTCTTACGGTCAGATTTATCCTACCAACGAAAATGTAACTGGCTACTGGTCGAGCAACTACGTTATGATTTCTAACGCTAACGCGCTCATCGGTAAGGCTGAAGGTCTTAGGGCATCGTCTGCCTACACAGACGAGCAGAAGGTGGCTTTCGCACGCTACGAGGGCGAGGCTCTGTTCACACGTGCCTTCGGCTACTTCAACCTCGTTGAGCACTACAGCAAGCCGTACACCCAGACCGACCCGAACGCAGCGCACTCAGGTGTGCCTCTCGTTACGACATATAGCCCTACGGGTGATGTTACAAAGTATCCTGGACGTGCGACACTCGCTGAGGTATACGCTCTCATCGAATCTGATCTCCAGGCTGCTTACGACGTACTCAAGGCGTATGAGGAGTCGGGCTATACGGATAAGTTCACAGAGCAGTACGAGACAGATAAGACAGCTTATCTCACCTCTTACGCTGTAGCTGCGATGCAGGCACGTGTAGCACTCGTGAAGGGTGACTACCAGACAGCATGGGACAAGGCTACATCTATCATCACAAGCAACAAGTACAAGCTCGTTCTGCGCTCTGCGTTCACAAAGATGTGGAAGAACGATACTGGCTCGGAGATTATCTTCCAGCCGTTCATGTCAGACACAGAGAAGGGTGGTTCAAACGGTGGCATTTTCCAGAAGGAAGACGAGTCTGATCCTTACTACATTCCTAACTATGGCACTCTTATGATGTTCGCTGGGGACGATAACGAGGGTGACATCCGTTACGATGCTTGGTTTACTCAGTACTCTGACTTCCTGATTGAGGGCCAGTCATACAAGGCTTACATATTCTGCAAGTATCCGGGCAACGCCTCAATCAATACTACAAAGAACGAGTTCGTAAACAAGACAAAGGTGTTCCGCACTTCAGAGATGTACCTCATAGCTGCTGAGGCAGGTGCACGTCTTGGTGGCGACAAACTCTCGCAGGCTAACCAATACCTCAACGACTTCTGCAAGAAGCGCTACACTGGTTATAAGGACAAGACCTACTCTGCAGCTGAGCTCATCAAGCAGACTCTGTTACAGCGTAAGCGTGAGTTCATTGGTGAAGGTATGCTTTGGTCAGACCTCCGTCGTACAAACGAGGGCTTCCAGCGCATCTCTAACTTCGAGGTTGGCGATCCCGAACTCGATAAGATCAACGGTGTTATCTTCAATGTCGGCAAGAACCTGAAGTACGAGGCTGGCGATTACCGTTTCACATGGCCTATCCCGAAGAACGAGATGGACTCTAACCCGCAGATGAAGGGTCAGCAGAACCCAGGCTATTAATTTGCATTTATAAACAATATAGAATAGTTTCAATATGAAATACATTAAATTATTATCGCTTTTAGTAGCAGTTCTCTTCTTGGGTGCCTGCTCTGACGACGATGTAAAGAAGAACTCGGCAGCTGATGTAACAGTAAGCATGGGTACAGCAACTATCTCTCCGAGAGAGAGTGCTGGCATCGTTTCTCTGCCTATCAAGGTGGAGGGCCCAACAAACGGTATGGTTAGCGTTACCGTAGAGACAAGAGAGGTAGGCAGCAATCCTGCTGTTGAAAATACTCACTATTACGTAACAACCAAGAAAATCAACATCACTGGTTCGGAAGGCTATGTAGAGCTCGAGATGGTTGACAATGAAGAAATCAACGATCCGCGTACATTCGAGGTGACTATCGTAAAGGTAGAACACGCCAAGCTTAACGAAGCTGCAAAGACCACTACTGTTGAAATTCGCGACAACGACCATGAGCCGTATGATCGTCTCCAGGGTACATGGACGATGACATACAAAGATTACAATGGCGCTGTGCAAACCCAGAAGGTGACTATCACCGGTGCTGACGATCCTTCAGAATACATCTACAACAAGCTTCTCTATGTTGAGGATATACTTCTCGAAAAGTCTAAGGCTCAGCTCTCATTCAACTACGATAGTGCCAATAATACTTGCTATGTTTCATTCACTAACTTTATGAAGTATAACTGGTATACGGGTCTTGAACTTCAAGGCATTTCTAAGCCAGTTGATATCCTGTTGGGTCGCCTTGAAGGTAATAATATTTCACAGTCACCGGTTGAAGGTGAGGTGCAGGACGACTTCAAGACTATCAAGTTTGAGTCAGGTGCAACTATTGGATTTATATTTACTAATCCTGACACCGGTGGACTTTCGCTGATAGAAACAATGTCTGATATCGTATTGACAAAGGAGTAACAACGTTACATCCAAATTCATACTAAATTAAAGGAGGGTAGGGTGCTTCAACCATAGAAGCACCGCTCTCCTTTTCTGCACTTTTTTAAGTTTGATGATAAAGAACAGCTTCTGCATCATCAGTTTCATCTAAAACATAAAATCTACAAATACAAGAATGAAAAGAAAAATCTTTACACTGGCTTTGGCTCTCGCAACAACACTCGTTGCTAACGCCATCCCTGCGAAGCGTGGCATCTGGCGCACTATGCAGCTCCCGAACGGCACTGAGGTGAAGGTGGAGTTGCGTGGCGATGAGTTCATGAGCTTCTGGCAGGACGCTTCAGGCAACCGCTATACAGTGGATGCACAGAACAGACTTCGTGTAGCTGACATGGATCAGCTGCGTCAGATCAACAAGGAACTCCGCACAAAGGCGGGCAACGTGGCTGGCGATATGCGCCGCGTTAAGTCAAACGCCAAGAAGATGGAGTACAAGGGCGACAAGCGTTGCCTTATCATCCTCGCTCAGTTCTCCGACAAGAAGTTCTCTATGGCAGACCCAAAAGCGTTCTACACACGTGTTGCCAATGAAAAGGGCTTCAGCGAGAACGGTTTCATGGGTAGCGTTTCCGATTACTTCAGCGCACAGAGCGGCGGCCAGTTCAATATCACATTCGACGTTGTAGGTCCGTACACACTCGGTTCGGTGAAGAGCTACGGCGAGAACGTCACCGACAATCAGGGCAACCGTCTTTACGACAAGAACGCCGAGGGCATGATCACCGGAGCCTGTGGCCAGGCTCACGCAGACGGTCTCGACTTCTCTCCGTACGACTGGGATGACGACGGCTTCGTAGAGATGGTTTACGTCGTATATGCTGGCGAAGGCGAAGCTACCGGCGGCGGCGCAGAGACAATCTGGCCGCACAAGTCGCAGCTGCCTACGAAACCACGCTACGGCAACAAGCGCGTTTTTATCTATGCTTGCTCTAACGAGGTGAACGGTGGCAACAAGCTCGCAGGTATCGGCACAATCTGCCACGAGTTCTCTCACTGTATGGGCTACCCCGATGTTTACGACATCGAATACGGCGGCAACTACGGTATGGGTACATGGGACCTCATGTGCTCTGGTAGTTACAACGGCGACACATACTGCCCGGCTGGCTACACAGCATACGAGAAGATGGTAGCAGGCTGGATCAACCCTATCGAGCTTACTGAGAACGCCTCTTACTCAGACATCAAGACCATAGCAGACGGTGGCGACGCTTATATCTTCTACCACCCGGAGAACAAAGACGAGTATTATCTTATCGAGAACCGTCAGCGTAAGGGTTGGGACAAGTATATCGCTGCAGGCGGCATCCTCGTAAACCACATCACTTACGACAAGACCGTTTGGGACTACAACATGCCTAACACCTTCCACAAGGGTATAAACGACATTGAGCGTATCACTATCATCCCTGCCGACAACAAGAAGACTTCTACGACGGAGGCTGGCGACGTGTTCGGTACAAGAGATAACTATCGTCAGCTCACCAACGCCACACAACCTGCAGACGTTGCAAACACAGAGAATGCTTCTGGTGCGAAGGTTATGAATATCTCGCTCACTAAGATGAACGTAACAGGCGGATTGGCATCATTCACCTTTACCAACCATAATCTCGGTACTGGCGTAGTTGATGGCTACGTGCTGTACGAGACTTTCGATCAGTCGCTTGGTACGGGTGGCAACGACGGCAAGTTCAAGCCGAGCAGCAAGTTGGATGCAAACTTTGCAACTGGCACTTTGACAACGGACGTACCTGGTTGGTCTGGCGAGTATCTGCGTGGTGGCAGCCAGTGTCTGCGTGTCGGAAAGAACGGTGGCAGCGACTCAAAGGTTACAACACCTGAGTTTACACTCAACGGCGAGGCGAAACTCACTTTCCGTGCTGCTGCATGGAACGACGGTAGTGGCACAACACTCAAAGTGTCTGCAAGCAACGGCTCGCTCGCTAATAGCGAGTTTACTATGCCAGCAGGCGCATGGGGCGACTTCTCTACCACTATCAAGGGTAACGGCAAGCTGAAGCTCACCTTCCAGGGCGAGTTGCGCTACTTCCTCGACCAAGTATTCGTAACCGATCCCGGTACTACTGGCATAGAGAACGTTGAGATGAACAACCAGCCGGCTGTTACAGGCGTTTACTCTATCGACGGACGCTATCTCGGCAACGATGTTTCGAAGCTCGGCAAGGGTCTCTACATCGTTAACGGCAAGAAGATCGTTAAGTAAGCAGGTTCTATACATTATAATATAAAGCGAATGTTTGGTCAGCTGGCGGCTGACGAAGCATTCGCTTTTTTTTATTTATTATTCGATATTTCCGCTACATTCTTCCGTATTACCTTACGGCGTTTCTTGTTTTGCGAAAAATATATTATCGTTTTTTTTGTTCTTTCCTATTTTTAGCGTATTTTTGCATAATCATATAGGCTGCACGCTGCAGTCTTGCTAAAACAAAGCTTATGCAAACAAGATGTCATCTCTCGGTAATCGCCCATAAGTTGGCGGCAAAGTATGGCGAACGCGCTGCATTCACCTATAAAGACTTTGGCTCTTCAGTATGGAAGAAGATCAGTTACAACCGCTTCTCGCAGTTGGTGAAGCAGGCGAGCAACGCCCTTCTCAATCTCGGTGCGAAGCCCCACGACAAGATAGCTGTGTTCTCGCAGAACTGTCTTCAGTATCTCGTTACCGACTTCGGTGCCTATGGCGTGAAGCTTGTATCTATCCCGTTCTATGCTACAGCATCCGAGCAGCAGATACAATATATGATTAACGACGCTCAGGTGCGCTTCATCTTTGTAGGCGAGCAGGAGCAGTACGACAAGGCGCACCGCATCTTTGCGCTCTGCAACACGCTCGAGCGCATCATCGTGTTCGACCGCTCGGTGCGCATCTCTACGCACGACCCCGCAGCGCTATACTTTGACGACTTCCTGAAGCACGGCGAAGGACTGCCGCGCCAGTCGGAGGTAGAGCAGCTCTATAAGGAGGCGTCTATGGACGACCTCTGCAACATACTCTACACATCCGGCACCACCGGCGACTCGAAGGGCGTAATGCTCACCTACGGTCAGTACGACGCTGCGCTCGCAGCCAACGATGCCGTGGTGAAAGTCGGCGAGAACGACCGCATTATACAGTTCCTCCCCGTCACGCACATCTTTGAGCGTGGCTTCTCATACCTGGGCTTCTCAGAGGGAGCACACATTATTATTAATACCGACCCGCACGAGATACAGCAGTCGATGCGCGAGACCCATCCTACATGTATGTCTTCCGTGCCCCGTTTCTGGGAGAAGGTATATCAGGCAGTGAAGGAGAAGATTGAACGCTCGAGCTCGTTTCAGCAGAAGATGTTCCGCCATGCGCTCGAAGTGGGACGCCGCTACAATGTAGAATGCAAGATGCGCTGCAAGTGTCCTTCGCCCTGGCTCGCTATGGAGTACAAACTCCTCGACAAGATGATACTCAGCCTCGTGCGCAAGCAGATTGGCTTGGAGAACAGCAACCTCTTCCCGACAGCCGGCGCCCGCGTGTCGCCCGAAGTGGAGCGCTTTGTTCACTCCGTCGGCATCAACATGGTTGTAGGCTACGGACTCACCGAGAGTCTCGCCACAGTATCTTGCGACCGCGACAACAAGCCTTGCACTATAGGCTCCGTAGGACGTCCTATCGGTGGCATTGAGGTGAAGATCGGCGACGACGACGAAGTGCTGCTCAAGGGTCCGACCATCACAAAGGGCTATTATCACCGCGACGCAGCCAACAAGGATGCGTTCACCGAGGACGGCTTCTTCCGCACCGGCGACGCAGGCTATATAAAGGACGGTGAACTCTTCCTCACCGACCGCATCAAAGACCTCTTCAAGACCTCCAACGGCAAGTATATCGCGCCGCAGCTCGTAGAGTCGCTCATCCTCGTCGACAAGTATATCGACCAGGTGGCAGTCATCGCCAACGAGCGCAAGTTCGTCTCGGCGCTCATCGTGCCCGAGTTCCGCCTCGTAGAAGACTGGGCTAAAGAGCACGGCATCGAGTTCTGCTCGCGCGAAGACCTCTGCGCCAACCCGAAGGTGAACAAGATGATTCTTGACCGTGTCAAGACTCTGCAGCAGCAGCTCGCCCACTACGAGCAGGTGAAGCGCATCACGCTCATCCCTCACCACTTCTCGATGGAGTCGGGCGAACTCACCAATACGCTGAAGATACGCCGACCGGTGGTGTACAAGAACTACAAGAACGAAATTGATAAGATGTACGAAGAATAAAGTTGATGTGTTGTGATGTTGATATGGTGACAAATGTCAACACCTCAACATCACAACACCTCAACCTTTCTAATTATAGAAATATAGATGATCACTTCCGACCAACTGAAGGATGTGCTTGAGCGCGCAGATGCCCTCAAGCGCTATCTTAATATCGACCAGAAGAAAGTAGAATTTGAAGAAGAACAGCTCCGCACGCAGGCGCCCGACTTCTGGGAAGACCCTAAGCGCGCCGAGGAGCAGATGAAGAAGGTGAAGACGCTGGAGCGCTGGATAAAGGGCTACGCCCACGTGCGCCAGCTCGCCGACGAGCTGCAGCTCGCCTTCGAGTTCCATAAAGACGAACTCGTAACCGAAGAGGAGGTAGACGACGACTACTCGAAGGCTATCACCGCCATCGAAGACCTCGAGCTGAAGAACATGCTGCGCCAGAAGGAAGACCCTATGGACTGCGTGATGAAGATAAACTCCGGCGCCGGCGGCACCGAGAGCCAAGACTGGGCGCAGATGCTCATGCGTATGTACATGCGCTGGGCAGAGGCTCACGGCCACAAGGTGACGATAAGCAACCTTCAGGAGGGCGACGAGGCAGGCATCAAGAGCGTCACGATGGAGATAGAGGGCGGCGAGTACGCCTACGGCTTTCTCAAGAGCGAGAACGGAGTGCACCGTCTTGTGCGTGTGTCGCCGTTCAACGCGCAGGGTAAGCGCATGACGTCGTTCGCTTCGGTGTTCGTGTCGCCGCTCGTCGACGATACCATCGAGGTGTATGTCGACCCGTCGAAGATAAGCTGGGACCTCTTCCGCTCGGGCGGAGCAGGCGGTCAGAACGTGAACAAGGTGGAGACGGGTGTACGCCTCCGCTATCAGTATACCGACCCTGACACGGGCGAGGAGGAGGAAATCCTCATCGAGAACACCGAGAGCCGCAAGCAACTCGAGAACCGCAACAACGCCATGCGACTCCTCAAGTCGCAGCTCTACGACCGCGCCATGAAGAAGCGTCTCGAAGCGCAGGCGAAGATTGAGGCGGGCAAGAAGAAGATAGAGTGGGGTAGCCAGATACGCAGCTACGTCTTCGACGACCGCCGCGTGAAGGACCACCGCACCAACTATCAGACCACCGACGTCGACGGCGTGATGGACGGCAAAATAGACGGGTTCATCAAGGCGTATCTCATGGAGTTCCCAGTGAGCGAGGAGGAGTAAGAGGGCTTCTGGGTTTTTCTATGGGGATAGGTTTTCTAGGGGGCTAGGTTTTCTAGGGAAACTAGGGATAAGACAGAATAAACAATCAAAAAAAATCAAATAACTATGAGCCAGAAAAGTAATGTGCGCCGCGCAAAGTATGCGGCAGAACAAGAGAAGAAAGCAAAGAAAGTAGTGAAAGGAATCATCTGGACGCTCGTCGGACTTACAATAGCGTACATGGTTTGGACCTTTACACAGTCTTAATAAGAAACAAGATATGAGTGGATTAGAAATAGAACGTAAGTTCCTTATACGTGAAGGCAGCGACTACAAGTCGGCTGCCTTTTCTCATAGCCGTATCAAGCAGGGATACATGCCCTGCCAGACGGCTACCGTGCGTGTCCGCACCCGCGACGACCGCTCCTGGCTCACCATCAAGAGTCACAGCGACCGTGCCGGACTCTCGCGCTACGAGTTCGAAAAGGAGATAACGAACGACGAGGCGGAACACCTCTTCGAGCTCTGCCGCGGCGGAGTGATAGACAAGTGTCGCTGGCTCGTGAAGTCGCCCGACGGGCGCCACACGTTCGAGGTCGACGAGTTCTTCGGCGACAACGCCGGACTCGTAGTTGCCGAGGTGGAGCTTGGCTCCGAGAACGAGCCGTTCGCAAAGCCCAGCTTCATCGGCGAGGAAGTGACGGGCGACCGCCGCTACTACAACTCGCAGCTGCTCGTACATCCGTATAAGGATTGGTAATAGGCTGCCTTCAAGGGGGTGCACTTGAGACAAGTGCACCCCCTAAAGATAGCATCCGTGAAAATCCGTGAAATCTGTGGGAGTATATCTCAGCAGAAAGAGAGAACCCCACGTTACTTCTGTCGTTCAAGATACTTCACCAGTCCCCAGCGCACAGAGCGCAGGCCGAACTGCTCGGTGTGTATATCCTCGGGCTTTATCCACATGCACTCCGCTGCGTCGTCGTTGGCTGCGAGCACCGACTCGTCCTCCACGTCGCACTCGTAGAACATGTCGAGCGTAGGCAGTTCGATGCCGCTATAGCGATATACGTTAGGCAGCGAGAAAAGGTAGCGAGCTGCTGTCACCTTGAGGTTCGTCTCCTCCATCACCTCGCGCACAACACCCTCCTCCGACGTCTCGCCAATCTCGGTGAAGCCGCCAGGCAGGTCGAGCGTGCCCTTCGCCGGCTCCTGCTTGCGCAGCGTGACGAGAATCTCGCCCTTGCTGTTGCGTATGATAGCCACGTTGGCTGCACTCGGATTCATGAAATACTCGAAACCGCAGTTCTCGCATTTCCTACTTCTCGCACCGTTCTCTACAAAATGATGACTGCCGCAGCGCGGGCAGTACTCGAACTTCTCTAATGGATGCATTTCTATAATGTTAATTAATGATTACAAAGCTTTTTTGCACTGCAATATTACAAAAAAAGTGTTACCTTTGCAAATAAATATTCTAAAAACCAATCTTTGTAACAGAAATGAAATACTTCGCATACCCTATGCGCGGCTCTATGGTCGTGCTCAAGTCCGTAATACTCACAGTGTTCTGCCTCGTTCTCGTCGCTCCGGCGCTCGCTCAGCGCGCGTTCGACGTGCAGCTCTGGCAGAAGAAAGCCCCCAACAACAATAGTTTGGGCGACACCGCATACGTGAAGGTGTACCTGCCCGAGAAGAAGTATGCCACGGGTCGCGCCGTAGTGATATGCCCCGGCGGAGGCTACGAGCATCTGGCTATGGGACACGAAGGCACCGACTGGGCACCGTTCTTCAACGACCAGGGCATTGCCGCCATCGTGCTCCACTATCGCATGCCAGCCGGCAACCCTAAGGTGCCCGTGAGCGACGCTGAGGAAGCCCTGCGCCTTGTGCGCCGCAACGCACAGGCATGGCACATCGATGCCGACAACGTAGGTATCATGGGATTCTCTGCTGGCGGACACCTCGCTTCTGCCGTCGCCACACTCTCAAAGGACGACGCCAAGCCCAACTTCCAGATACTCTTCTATCCCGTCATAACGATGCTCGACGGCTACTGTCATCAGGGCTCGCGCAAGAACCTGCTCGGCGAGCACGCACGCAAGAAGGACGAGCAGAAGTACTGCACCGACATGCAGGTGACACGCGTCACGCCGCACGCCTTCATCGCCCTCTCCGACGACGACCACGTGGTGCAGCCCATGAACGGCGTCAACTACTACGCCGAACTCTACCGCCACGACGTGCCCGCATCGCTCCACGTTTATCCCAGCGGCGGTCACGGCTACGGCTTGCGCACCAACTTCCGCTATCACATCGAGATGCTGCTCGACCTGAAAGCGTGGCTGCAGAGTTTCTAAAACGCATAAGTAGCGGAGGTCTCCGACCTCCGCAGCACCCGGTCGATTGCTAATAATTCACTTCTTTCTGCTTGTTTTCCGAAAATAATGCGTAAGTTTGCATGTTAAAACAAGCAAACAAGAAAAACGACGATGAATATAATGACTAAAAAGATTGCTGCATTCACCTTCGCAGCACTTACAGCGCTCGGTTTCGCTTCGTGCAACGAGCGCAAGTTCCACGTAGAAGGCGCCATCGAGAACGCTGCCGACTCCGTGCTCTACTTCGAGAATATGGGTCTGAACGGCGTTCAGACTATCGACTCCGTGAAGCTCTCTGCCGACGGCGCGTTCGCCTTCGACGGCAAGGCAGTCACAGCCCCTGAGTTCTACCGACTGCGTATCGCCGGACAAATCATAAACGTAGCCATCGACTCTACGGAGACCGTAACCGTGAAGGCGAAATATCCCGCAATGGCTTCCGACTATGAGGTGAGCGGATCTGACGACTGCTCGCGCATCAAGGAGCTTGCTATTATGCAGATGCAGCTTCAGCAGAGCGTCAACAGCATCGCTCGCAACCCGCTGCTCGGCGCCGACGCCGTGGCAGACAGCGTGCAGAAGGTGGTTGAGGCGTACAAGACCGACGTGAAGACCCGTTACATCTTCAAGGCGCCGATGAAGGCTTCGTCATACTTCGCACTCTTCCAGACGCTCTATGCCGGCGGTCAGCCCATGCTCATCTTCAATCCGCGCACATCCGAGCAGGACGTTCGCGTCTTCGCAGCAGTGGCTACCAGCTGGGATGCGTTCTATCCCAACGCCGAGCGCGGTGCCAACCTTCACAACATTGCCATCGAAGGCATGAAGGAGGTGCGCATGCTGCGCAGCAAGGCTGAGGCGACGCTCGACCCCGCAAAGCTAAACACAAGCGGTGTGCTCGACTTTGCGCTCACTGACAACCGCGGCGCACAGCGCAGCCTCTCGTCGCTGAAGGGCAAGGTGGTGATGCTCGACTTCCACGTCTTCGCCACCGGCGAGTCGATGAAGCGCATCATGATGCTCCGCGAACTCTACAACAAGTATCACGCTCAGGGCTTCGAAATCTATCAGGTGAGCCTCGACGAGGACGAACACTTCTGGAAGACGCAGACCGCAGCCCTGCCTTGGGTGTGCACACGCATGGACGAAGAGTCGCAGCAGGTGCTCCGACTCTACAACGTGCAGCAGGTGCCAACGTTCTTCCTGCTCGATCGCAACTGCAACGTTGTGAAGCGCGACGCACAGATAAAGGATCTCGACGCAGAAATAAAGGCGCTGCTGTAATAGATTGTAACCAGAAACGCCCGAATGTTGCTGAAAATTCTCAAATTGAAAGCATTTTAAATAAAAGTGCTTTCAATTTGAAACTTTGTGCTAATTATTACGAAAATGCTCCGTCAATTCATTTGTATTTGCGCAAATAGTTGTAATTTTGCAGTCGTAATAATAATAGGAGTTGTTTCAAGGCTCCGCTTTAAGGTAAAAGGATAAGAAAAATGAGAAAGTCGGTAAGATTCACAAAGATGCACGGTGCAGGCAACGACTACATCTACGTTGACACGCAGAAGTACGATGTGCCCGACCCGTCTGCGGCAGCCATCGCATGGAGCAACCGCCATACAGGCATCGGCAGCGACGGACTCGTGCTTATCGGCAAACCGTACGGCGGCGTTGATGCCGACTTCTCTATGCGCATCTTCAACGCCGACGGATCGGAGGCTAAGATGTGCGGCAATGCGTCGCGCTGCGTCGCGAAGTATCTCTACGAGCGCCGACTCACCGACAAGACAACTATACGCCTGCAGACACTCTCGGGCGTAAAGATTCTGACGTTGCATCTCGCCGACGGCGAAAACGCTGGCGGCGGTTCGGACAATATACATAATAATAAGGTGGAGAGCGTAACCGTAGACATGCTTGCGCCCTCATTCCACGTGCCCGAGCAGTACGACGAGACGGCAGGCGATGCGCTTACCGTCGGTTCGCGCACGTTCCACGGCACGTTCGTGTCGATGGGCAACCCCCACTTTGTATGCTTCGTCGACGATATCGACACGCTCGACGTGGCACGATACGGCTCCGCGATGGAGGTGGCTTCGGCTTTCCCCGAACGCTGCAATATTGAGTTCTCCGAGATTAAGGCCGACGGCGCCATACGCACACGAGTGTGGGAGCGAGGCAGCGGCATCACTATGGCATGCGGCACTGGCGCCTGCGCTACAGCCGTGGCGGCAGCGATTGTGGGCAAGTCATCGCGTCGTAGCGCCATCATTATGGATGGTGGCACCTTACATATCGAATGGAATGAAGCCGACGGGCATGTCTATATGACAGGGCCGGCGGCTTTCGTCTTTGATGGAGAAATAGAAATTTAAAAATCACGATTTAGGATTTCAAGATAAAAATTTAGAGAGTATGGCATTGGTTAACGAACATTTCTTGAAACTCTCGAACAGCTATCTGTTCGCAGACATAGCCAAGAAGGTGAACGCCTTCAAGGTGTCGCATCCGCAGATGCGCGTCATCAGTCTGGGCATAGGCGACGTGACGCAGCCGCTGTGCCCCGCTGTGGTGGAGGCAATGCACAAGGCAGTAGACGAGATGGCGTCGGCAGACACGTTCCACGGTTACGGGCCGGAGCACGGCTACGACTTTCTGCGCGAGGCGATAATCAAGAACGACTTCGCACCGCGCGGCATACATCTCGACCCGAGCGAAGTGTTCGTCAACGACGGAGCAAAGAGCGACACCGGAAACATCGGCGAGATTGTGCGCTGGGATAACTCCATCGGCGTCACCGACCCGATTTATCCCGTATATATCGACTCGAACGTGATGTGCGGTAGAGCCGGAGTGCTCGAAGACGGTCGCTGGAGCAACGTCAACTATCTGCCATGCACCGCTGAGAACGGCTTCGTACCGCAGATTCCCGACCATCGCGTAGACATGATTTACCTCTGCTACCCGAACAACCCTACGGGAACCGTGCTCCCGAAGGCAGAACTGAAGAAGTGGGTGAAGTATGCGCTGGCTAACGACACGCTCATCTTCTACGATGCAGCCTACGAGGCGTACATCCAGGACGACGACATACCGCACTCTATCTACGAGATACGCGGCGCAAAGCAATGCGCCATCGAGTTCCGCAGCTATTCGAAGACGGCTGGCTTCACCGGCGTGCGCTGTGGCTACACAGTAGTGCCGAAGGAGGTGACAGCCGTGACGCTCGACGGCAAGCAGCGCATATCGCTCAACCATCTTTGGGAGCGCCGCCAGTCGACAAAGTTCAACGGAACGAGCTACATATCGCAGCGCGCCGCCGCTGCAATCTATACGCCGGAAGGCAAGCGCCAGGTGCGCGACACGATAGCCTACTACATGCGTAACGCCGAACTGATGTGCGAGTCGCTCACGCAGATGGGCTTCGAGGTGTTCGGCGGCAGAAACGCTCCCTATCTCTGGGTGAAGACGCCGCATGCCATCGACTCGTGGCGATTCTTCGAGCAGATGCTCTATGCCGTGGGCGTGGTCTGCACACCGGGCGTTGGCTTCGGACCGAGCGGCGAGGGCTATGTGCGCCTCACTGCCTTCGGAAAACGCGAAGACTGCGAGGAGGCGATGCAAAGAATAGGCGAGTGGGTGCGCTCCACCCACTAAACACTTGTGAAGCGAGTGTCGGACACATACAACGAGAACAATAAAAAACAATATAACGACTAAATACCCAATTAGACAATGGCAAATTTAAGATTTGAGGTTGTAGCCGAGGCTTTCAACAAGAAACCAGTTGAAGTGATTACGCCGATAGAACGTCCGTCGGAGTTCTTCGGCAAAAACGTGTTCAACCGTGCGAAGATGTACAAGTATCTGCCGCGCGAAGTGTACGAAAAGCTCATCGATGTCATCGACAACGGTGCGCGTCTCGACCGCTCCATAGCCGACGCTGTGGCTAAAGGCATGAAGCAATGGGCAGACGAGAACGGTGTCACTCACTACACACACTGGTTCCAGCCGCTCACCGAGGGCACAGCCGAGAAGCACGACGCCTTCATCGAGCACGACGGCAAGGGCGGAATGATAGAGGAGTTCTCTGGCAAGCTGCTCGTACAGCAGGAGCCTGACGCAAGCTCGTTCCCGAACGGCGGCATACGCAACACCTTCGAGGCACGCGGCTATTCGGCTTGGGACCCTACATCGCCGGTGTTCATCATCGACGACACGCTCTGTATCCCTACCATCTTCATCTCTTACACCGGCGAGGCGCTCGACTATAAGGCTCCGCTCCTGCGTTCGCTCCACGCCGTGAACGAGGCGGCTACGGCTGTCTGCCACTACTTCTACCCGGAGGTTAAGAAGGTCATCTCCAACCTCGGTTGGGAGCAGGAGTACTTCCTCGTTGACGAGGGACTCTACTCGGCACGCCCCGACCTTATGCTCACCGGTCGTACGCTCATGGGCCACGACTCGGCTAAAAACCAGCAGATGGACGACCACTACTTCGGCGCTATCCCCGAGCGTGTGCAGGCGTTCATGAAGGATCTTGAGATTCAGGCGCTTGAGCTTGGCATCCCTTGCAAGACTCGTCACAACGAGGTGGCGCCCAACCAGTTCGAGTTGGCACCGATCTTCGAGGAGACCAACATCGCCATCGACCATAACATGCTTCTCATGTCGCTCATGAAGAAGGTGGCTCGCCGCCACGGATTCCGCGTTCTGCTTCACGAGAAGCCGTTCGCAGGCATCAATGGTTCGGGCAAGCACGAGAACTGGAGTCTCTCTACAGACACCGGTGTGCTGCTCCACGGACCTGGCAAGACTCCGGAGGACAACCTCCGCTTCATCGTCTTCATCGTAGAGACATTGATGGCTGTATACAAGCACAACGGACTCCTCAAGGCGTCTATCATGAGCGCTACAAACGCTCACCGACTCGGCGCTCACGAGGCTCCTCCAGCTATCGTTTCGTCGTTCCTCGGACGCCAGCTCACAGAGATTCTCAGCCATATCGCCGCTTCTGACAAGGACGAACTCTTCGACGTGGCAGGCAAGCTGGGCTTGAAGCTCGATATCCCTGAAATTCCAGAACTTCTCATCGACAATACCGACCGCAACCGCACATCGCCTTTCGCCTTCACCGGCAACCGCTTCGAGTTCCGCGCCGTAGGTTCCGAGGCTAACTGCGCGTCGGCAATGATCGTGCTCAACACCGCCGTTGCTGAGGCTCTGCAGTCGTTCAAGCAGCGCGTAGACGCTCTCATCGAGAACGGCTCTGACAAGGTGAGCGCCATTCTCGACGTCGTTCGCGAGGATATCCACACCTGCGCACCGGTTCACTTCGAGGGCAACGGCTACTCTGAAGAATGGGTTGAGGAGGCTAAACGTCGCGGTCTCGACTGCGAGACTTCGTGCCCGAAGGTGTTCGAGCGCTACCTCGACGAGGATTCTATCCGTATGTTCGAGAGCCAGAACGTGATGACACGCAAGGAACTTGAGGCTCGCAACGAGGTGAAGTGGGAGACCTACACCAAGAAGATTCAGATTGAGGCACGCGTCTTCGGCGACCTCTCAATGAACCATATCATCCCAGTCTGCACTCACTATCAGAGCCGTTTGGCTAAGAACGTGCAGAGCATGTACGACATCTTCCCGAAGGAGACAGCCGACAATCTCACTTCGCGCAACAAGAAGATTATCGAGGAGATTGCCGAGCGCACTCAGATTATCGAGAATGGAGTAGAGGAGCTGGTTGAGGCTCGCAAGGTGGCTAACCGCATTGAGGACGAGCACCTTAAGGCTATCGCTTACCACGACACTGTGGCTCCGAAGATGGACGAGATTCGCTACCACATCGACAAGCTCGAGCTTATCGTGGCTGACGAACTCTGGACGCTCCCGAAGTATCGCGAACTGCTCTTCGTACGCTAATATAGGAGCCTAATACATTTAGCTCTTAAAATCCGTTTAATCCGTTTAATCCGCTGTTTGTTACTTGTTTAACAACTGACCAAGCGGATTAAACGGATTTTTTATTGTGATATAATCTGATTTAAAACCTACTTTTTCATGCTCGCCGAATATTGTTTTTTGAAAAAAATGATAGGTCAGCTTAATTTCCCGCCTCCATAATTCTTATAATGTATAAAGCACGCCGCAAACGGGCATGCACAATACGAAAATAACATAGTATAAACAACTAAAAAAACAAGAATTATGAAACGAGTATTCAATCTTTTGGTGGTAGACGAGAGTGGCAGCATGGAGATTATCCGCAAGCAGGCATTGGTGGGCATCAACGAGACCCTTGAGACAATACGCAAGATGCAGAAAGCGCACAGCGAACTTGAGCAGCGCGTGACGCTCATCACCTTCGACAGCACGCACAGGAACATGTTTTACGACAACGTGCCGGCAGACAATGTACGCAAACTCAGCATGCGCGATTACCGTCCGTGCGGTGGTACACCGCTCTACGACGCCATCGGCATGGGCATCGCGAAGATCAACGCGCAGGCTGCTGAGGGCGACAACGTGCTCGTCACCATCGTCACCGACGGCGAGGAGAACTGCAGCGAGGAGTACAGCTTGCGTATGATAAAGAACCTCATCGAGAAACTGAAGAAGCAGGGATGGACATTCACCTTCATCGGCACCGACAACCTTGATGTTGAGGCTATAGCGGCTGACATGGGCATCGACAACCACCTTTCTTTCAAAGAGGACGAGGAGGGCACGAAGAAGATGTTCGCCTGCGAGAATCGCTCGCGAGCACGTTATTGCGCTTGTGTGGCGAAGGGAGAGGCTATGCCGAATGGCGACTTCTTTGATAAATAAAAGAAGTAACGAGAGCTGTTTTAGTTGAGAATTGAAAGTTGAGAGTTATGATTACCTATGTTATATCTCATACAAAAGAGTTAACTGCAAAACATATCATAACTCTCAACTTTCAACTCTCAATTCTCAACTGAGATAACTCTCAATTCTCAATTCTCAACTGGAGAAGCTCTCAACTATATAAGCACTTCCCAGAAGCTCTCCGGCAACCAGATGTTCTCCACGTTGCACGCATTTTCGAATAGCGGCGCGATATCCTCGGGCTCGAAGCCCGCTATGCCGCAGCCGATAGGCGTCACGAGGAACGTCAGTTCAGGGTGCTCCTTGGCATAAGCGATGAAGTCGTTCACGTACGGGCGTATCGTCTCCGTGCCGCCCTGCATCGTGGGGATGGCGTAACTTCTGCCCTGCATACCCACGCCATTGCCCATCACGGCTCCGAAGCGCAGACGCGCAATGCGAGCAGCCCCACCGCCGTGCATTCCGGCGAGGTTGCTGCCAAAAACAAACACTTGGTTTTCCTGCAAATCGTCAATCCACTCTGGAGTGACGCGTCCTTTCCTCTTTCTATCCATATCTCTAAATATAAAGTCTCGATTTGCGCCAGCAGAAAGACTGGGCATTATAGAACAGCGTTTGTCTGCCATGTATTCCTCGTATTCCGTTGGCAATCCGTATTTGTTCGTCACGAAATAGCGCTTGAAATATGGCACCACCACATCGTGCATCATGCGGTTGTATCGCTCCGTCACGGCTGGCTGACTGATGCCGAGCTGCGCCGCAATCTCCTTGCCCTTAAATCCCTCTACGAAAAGCATTTGCAGAATTATAGAGTTGCGGCTGTCGCGTCCGTAGTAAGTGCGGCATATCTCGTCGATTGTGCCGCGGAAGTCCTCCGCGAACTCGTCGTCGTGCACGTCGAACTTTATGCGCGTGTTGCCCATCCGCTCCTCCAGACTCTCCATCAGCCGTTCCTTCTTCAGACCCTTCAACTTGTCGAGCACCAGGAAGCGGAACCCGTTCACCATCCATGTCTTCAGCGACATCGACGGCTTGCGGTCCTCCAGCTGGCGGAAGTCGTGCTTGATGAGCGCAAGGTAATACTCATGCGCCAGCGAGTAGAAATCCATGCCCGGCTTATACTGCAAGTCATAGCGCCTGTCGTATATGCAGTACGCCACGCGGCAGTATCCGTAGAAATATTCCTTCACGATATGCTCGTCAGCGTTGCGGAACCCCTCTAGAATCTCGTCGTCGGTGAGCTGCGCAACATTCTTGTCCGTTTTCTTCATAGCAGTTTTTCGTTTCTTGTTAGGTTTTTATAGTGTAAAGTTACTAACAATAAACATTTGCGACAAGTTTTGAATACTGTTTTTCCAGCTCTGCAAGTTTTTTCCTTTCTCGCCTGCATATAATATTATAATGTGTACGCCCACAATTATGCGCTTTAATTATAAACTTCTGTTAAAATCAAGCTAAAAACCTAACTTTTTTCTGCAAAAGTTTTGGAGGTTTGCAAAAAAGCTATACCTTTGCATCCGCTTTCGAG